>Ga0310811_10000638_pt1 | contig 44669 bp, 42 predicted proteins | sample YCmetagenome_FD_207642 | JGI IMG/M metagenome (GOLD analysis project Ga0310811, IMG submission 207642) | Soil microbial communities from experimental microcosm in Duke University, North Carolina, United States - YC | ecosystem: Engineered > Artificial ecosystem > Soil microcosm > Unclassified ...
GCTCCAGCTTCGCGCACCAGACCTGCAAGATGCGCGTCGCCCGCGCGGCGCCCTCCGCCGAGTCCGCGGCTATCCCCGCCTCGCACGCCTCCACCGCGAGCGGGCAGATCTCGGCGAACGCCTGCTGGTCCCGCTGCCACTCGGCCTCGCTCACCCTGGCCCGCTTCGCGATTCCGTAGGCCGCCATCTCGCGCGAACGCGCGATGAAGTCCTCGTCCTGCACCAGCTCCACGAGCTCCACCCACGCCTCCACCTGGCGCTCCGTCGGATCCTGCGGCAGGTCGGGGAACGCGTTGCGCATAGCCGAGGAGAACGCCTCGCTCGTGCCGTGCTCGTCGTCCAGGCCCTCATAGCACCGGTCGACGAATTCGTTCAGGATCCGCCTGCGGCCCTCGGCGTCCAGCCTCGCCAGCCTGTTCATCAGCTCCAACTCCTCCCAATCGGTGTCGCGGACCGCGACCGCGCGCAACACGGCCTGCCGCAGCCGCAGTGCCTTCACCGCCGCCTCCAGCGCGTCAGCCTGCGCACGCGCCACCTCGGCGACCGTCAGCTCCCGCGCCAGCACCTTGGCGATCGTCGGCAGGTCCACGCCGAGGTCGCGCAGCGTCCGGATCAGCTCCAGACGCGCCGCGGCCTCGAGGTCGTAGAGCCGGTAGCCCGCCGCGCTGCGCAGCGCCGGTTCCAGCAGCGCGCGGCCGTCCGCCAGGCTGTCCGAGTAGAAGCGGATCGTGCGCACCGGCACGCCCGTCAGCTCGCTCAGCTGGCCGATGGTCAGCAACCGCCGCACGGTTCGGTCCCTCATGGCGTCCACGCTCCGGCTTCCAGTGGGTGGAGAGTCAAGCTCGCCCCAGCCTAGGATCGACTTCATGGACTACCTCGCTGCCGCGGATCGCTACGACTCGATGACCTACCGCCGCTCGGGTCGCAGCGGCCTGCGCCTGCCGGCCGTCTCCCTCGGCCTCTGGCACAACTTCGGAGACACCTACACGTTCGAGAACCAGCGCGCCGTCCTGCGCCGCGCCTTCGACCGCGGGGTGACGCACTTCGATCTCGCGAACAACTACGGCCCGCCGCCCGGCTCCGCCGAGGAGAACTTCGGCCGGCACCTGCGCGCCGACTTCAGGCCGTACCGCGACGAGATCGTCGTCTCCACCAAGGCGGGCTACGACATGTGGCCCGGGCCGTACGGGGAATGGGGCTCGCGCAAGTACCTGCTCGCCTCGCTGGACCAGTCGCTGGCCCGGATGGGCCTGGAGTACGTCGACATCTTCTACAGCCACCGTCCCGACCCGGACACGCCGCTGGAGGAGACGATGGGCGCGCTCGACCACGCCGTGCGCTCCGGCAAGGCGCTGTACGCGGGCATCTCGAACTACGACCCCGAGCAGACCCGCCGGGCCGCGCACATCCTGCGCGAACTCGGCACACCGCTGCTGATCCACCAGCCGCGCTACAACATGTTCGACCGGCAGCGGGTCGAGGGCGGCCTGCTCGACGCCCTCGAAGAGGTCGGCGCCGGCGCGATCTGCTTCTCGCCGCTGGACCAGGGGCGGCTGACCGACCGCTACCTCGACGGCGTACCCGCGGACTCCCGCGCGGCGGTCGGCCACTTCCTCACGGCGCAGTCGCTCTCGGACGACGTGATGGCCAAGGTGCGCGCGCTCAACAAGATCGCCGAGGGCCGCGGACAGACCCTCGCCCAGCTCGCCCTGGCCTGGACGCTGCGCGACCCGCGCATGACGTCGACGCTGATCGGCGCCTCCTCCGTCCGCCAGCTCGATGCCAACCTCGGCGCCCTCGACGCCCCGGCCCTCGACGACTCCGAACTGGCCGCGATCGAGGACGTGCTCGCCGGCTGACGCGCCACCCGCCGGGCCGCGCCGCCGGCCCGGCGCATCCGGCCGCCCCGGCGTGCGCGTCTCGCCTGGCGAAACCGGCTCGGGGGCTGCCACGGGCGTCCCGTACCCTGGACGGGTGGATACGACCGAAACGGATACCTGGCGGAAACTGACCGCCAAGCAGCAGCCCTCGTGGCCCGACGCCGGTGAACTGACCCGCGCCGCCGCGGAGCTTCGCTCGTATCCCCCGCTGGTGTTCGCGGGCGAGTGCGACCTGCTCAAGGAGCGGATCGCCGCCGTGGCCCGCGGCGAGGCCTTCATCCTCCAGGGCGGCGACTGCGCCGAGACCTTCGACGCCGTCACGGCCGACGCGATCCGGAACAAGCTCAAGACGCTGCTGCAGATGGCCGCCGTGCTCACGTACGCCGCGTCCGTGCCCGTCGTCAAGATCGGCCGGATCGCCGGGCAGTACGGCAAGCCCCGTTCCAAGGACACCGAGACCCGGGACGGCGTCACCCTCCCGGCGTACCGCGGCGACTCCGTCAACGGCTTCGAGTTCACCGCCGACGCCCGCATCCCGGACCCCCGGCGGATGGTCCGGATGTACCACTCCAGCGCCGCGACCCTGAACCTGGTCCGCGCCTTCACCACCGGCGGCTACGCCGACCTGCGCCAGGTGCACGCCTGGAACCAGGACTTCGTCGCCAGCTCCCCGGCCGGCGAGCGCTACGAGGTGCTCGCGGGCGAGATCGAGCGCGCGCTGCGCTTCATGGAGGCCTGCGGGACGGACCCGGAGGAGCTGCGCTCGGTCGAGTTCTTCTCCTCGCACGAGGGCCTGCTGCTCGAGTACGAGTCGGCGCTCACCCGCATCGACTCGCGCACCCGCGAGTCGTACAACACCTCGGCGCACTTCGTGTGGATCGGCGAGCGCACGCGCGACCTCGACGGCGCGCACGTCGACTACTTCTCCAAGATCCGTAACCCGATCGGCATCAAGCTCGGGCCGACCACGTCCCCGGATGCGGCGATCTCCTACCTCGACAAGCTCGACCCGCACCGCGAGCCCGGCCGGCTCACCTTCGTGGTGCGGATGGGCGCCGGCGTGGTGCGCGACAAGCTCCCCGCGCTGATCGAGAAGGTCACCTCCGAGGGCCACCAGGTCGCCTGGATCTGCGACCCGATGCACGGCAACACCTTCGAGGCGCCCAGCGGGCACAAGACCCGCCGCTTCGACGACGTGCTCGACGAGGTCAAGGGCTTCTTCGAGGTGCACCGCGGTCTCGGCAGCCACCCCGGCGGCATCCACGTCGAGCTCACCGGCGACGACGTCACCGAATGCGTCGGCGGCGGCGACGAGATCGTGTTCGACGACCTCGGCACCCGCTACGAGTCGGCCTGCGACCCGCGGCTGAACCGCTCGCAGTCGCTCGACCTCGCGTTCCTGGTCGCGGAGATGTACCGCGAGACCCGCTGAACCCCACCACTCCACCTCATGGCCGCGGCGCTTAAGCTGCGGCCATGACCATTTCTCCCCCCATCGACCTGCGCAGCGACACCGTCACCCGGCCCACCCCCGCGATGCGCGCGGCCATGCTCGACGCCGAGGTGGGCGACGACGTCTACGGCGAGGACCCGTCGGTCGCCGCGCTCGAGGCCCGCGCGCTCGCCCTGTTCGGCGGACCGGACTCGCGCCTGACCACGGCCCTGTTCATGCCGACCGGCGTCATGGCCAACCACATCGGCCTGCGGATGCACGCCGCGCCCGGCGAGGAAGTGGTCTGCGACGCCGACGCCCACATCGTCGCGCACGAGGACGCGGGCCTGGCCTGGCACGCGGGCGTGCAGACCCGCACCGCACTCACCGAGCGCGGCCTGCTCACCGCAGACCAGCTCGACCGCCTCGTGCGCCCGCACGGGCCCTATGTGGTCGGCACGAAGGTCATCGAACTGGAGAACACCCACAACCGCGGCGGCGGATCCGTTTACCCCCTCGAAACGCTCCGCGGGATCAGAGCCCTGGCCGACGAGCGCGGAGTCAAGGTCCACGTCGACGGCGCCCGCCTCTGGAACGCCCACGTCGCCACCGGAACCCCGCTCGCCGAGTACGGCAAGATCGCCGACACCCTGTCCGTCTGCCTCTCCAAGGGCCTGGGCGCCCCCGTGGGCTCGATCCTCCTCCTCGCCGGGGAACAGCGCGAAGAAGCCAGGGTCCTGCGGCACCGCCTCGGCGGCGGCTGGCGCCAGGCCGGCATGCTCGCCGCGGCCGGCCTGTACGCCCTCGAACACCACATCGAGCGGATGGCCGAGGACCACGCCAACGCCCGCCTGCTCGCCGAGGGCCTGCGTGAGCGCGGTCTGACGGTCCGTGAGCCCGAGACCAACATCCTGCTCATCGACGCCCCCGGCGGCGCGTCCGGCGTCGCGGATCGGGCGCGGGAGCAAGGGGTGCTGATCGGGGCGATGGGTCCCAGAACCCTGCGAGCCATCACGCATTTGGACGTAACGGATAAGTCGGCGGCGACCGCGGCCCAGATCATCGCAGATTGCGTATGAACTGCGGCGTACTGCGCTGATATCGAACTGTTTGAGGCTGTTGATAGACCCCTGGGGCGGGGGCTACCTTCGTGCGCGACAGCGAAGGACCAACCACACCCCAGGGGGCGGCCATGGGCTTTTTGAAGAAGATCTTCGGCGACGACGAGGAGAAGGAGCGCGAGGAGGCGGCGAAGCGCAAGGCCGCCGAGGAGTACGCGGAGAAGCACTCGCACTCCCACGAGGCCGGGGCCGAGCCGGCCCCGGCCAAGAAGACCGCGGCGAAGACCACGGCGGCGAAGAAGGCCGAGCCGGCGCAGGAGAGGCCCGCCGCCAAGAAGGCCGCCGCGGCCGAGGACAAGCCCGCGGCGAAGAAGGCGGCGGCGAGCAGGACCGCCGAGGCCAAGGCCGAGGCCCCGGCCAAGAAGGCCGCCGCCAAGAAGACCGCAGCCAAGCCCGAGAAGGCCGCTGCGGAGCCCGAGGCGCCCGCGGGGCACACGCACGACCACGCACACGACCCGGTCCCCCCGCAGCGCACGTACACGCCGCTCGCGGGCGCTCCCGCCGCGCACGCGCACACGCACGTGAAGGACGTCGCCGACGCCCCCATCACCGCCGCGCACGACCAGATGATGACCGTGCACATCGAGACCCACGTGCCGGACCACGCCCCGCGCGAGGACGACCCGCACTACCACCTGTTCGAGCAGGCCAAGGCCCGCCTCAAGCGCCAGGGCCTGTGGAAGTGCATCATCGCCGACGAGCTCTGCGGCGGCGAGCCCGAGCTGCACCACACCTACATCGAGTTCTCCCAGATCAACGAGGTGGACCCGAAGAAGGTGCAGGAGTCGCTCGGCCTGCACTTCGATAATGACGAAGAGTTTCAGCAGTGGGCTGAGTCGCCTGGGAACCTAGAAGTTTTGTGCTCCAACCATCACAGAACTCATTACGGAATCCACGTGATCCCCGGTCCGCTGTGGGAGGCACTGCGCTTCCGGATGGCCGGGACCGAGGCCGCCGCCGAGTTCGTGACGGCGGACGAGGCGAAGAAGGAAGAGAAGGAAAAGGAAGCCGCCGCGGCCGACAAATAGTCGCGATGAATTAACCTGATTGCTCGGCTTGGCGCCGGAGGGAATTCCTCCGGCGCTTTGCTTTGTGCATCTCCCGGTTCGCCTCGGGGTGCTCCACGCGCATGTGCTCCGACTGGCTCGCGTACAGTCGCAGGTTCTCCGGCCGGTTGTCCGCGCGGTTCCCGTCGATGTGGTGCACGCGCTCCTCGGGGCGGAGCCGTCGCCCGATCACCTGCTCCATGAGAGCAGGCCGTCGCAGGACACGCATCGCTTGACGACCAGCGCTTGATCCCCTGTGCTGACAGGGGTATTCGCTTGATCATGATGCGATGATCCGCGACCCGAACGCTTCCGATGAACCAGAATCCTGAAACTTCACTCGCCCGGCCCGGTGCGCTTACCACGTAACGCCCGGACGTAGGAGCCGGCACGGAGCGAGGTACGAGCGTAGTGCCGGTGATGTAGGTAGGGCAGATCGCTAGTCACAAACCACTGGGGCCCCGCCGCCGCCCCTCCCCGCGGCAGAGCCCCAGCAAAGATGCACCGTCAGTGCGCTTCGAGTGCCGAGGGCTTGATGCGCTTCGGCATCAGGAAGCCGAGAGGGATGCAGAGCACGACGACGGCGGTGGCCCAGGAGAGGGTCGAGGCGGCGGAGGACACCGAGGTGTGGCCGTCGGTGAGGCCGTTGAAGTACAGGGTGCCGAACAGGGCTGCGCCCAGGGTGTTGGCGAGCTGCTGGAGGGCGTTCATCAGGCCTCCGGCCGAGCCGGTCTCGTGGTCCTCGATGGCGCTGACCATGATGCCGAAGTAGCTCGCCACGAGCAGGCCGAAACCGAGGCCGCACAGGGTGTATGCGGGCGCGAGTTCGAGGCTCGTCAGGCTCATGCCCCAGTGCTCGATGCTCCAGGCGAGACCGGCCAGCCCGATGGCCATGGCGACGATGCCGGCGTGCAGGACGTGCCGGCCGAACCTCGGGGCGAGCAGGCCGCCGCCGAAGCCGGCGCCGATCGCTACGGCGAGGGAGAACGGGAGGCTGGTCAGCCCTGCGTGCAGGGAGGTGTAGCCGAGCGAGAGCTGCAGGTGCAGGACGAGCACCAGGAACAGGCCGCCGAGTGCGCAGAAGAAGAACATGCCGAAGATCTGGCCGCCGACGAACGCCGGCTTGCGGAACAGCGACAGGGTGACGAGCGGGGTGCGGCCGCCGCGGGAGCGCATCCGCTGCTGGAGGCCGAAGAGCGCGAAGACCGGGATCGACGCGGCCATGAGCACGAACATGTACACCGGCCAGCCCTTCTCGCGACCCTGGATGAGCGGGTAGACGAGCAGCAGCATGCCGATTCCGGACAGCAGCATTCCGGTGACGTCGAGGGTCGGCGCGTCCGGGCCGTGCGGCTCGTCCTTGGGGACCACGCGCCAGGCGCAGACGAACGCGAGGACGCCGACCGGGATGTTGACCCAGAAGATCGAGCGCCATTCCGAGCCGAACAGGTTCGCGGTCACGAGGGCGCCGCCGAGGATCGGGCCGACGGTCGCGGCCACGCCCATCACCGGGCCGAAGATGCTCATCGCCGCGCCGGCCCTGTCGGACGGGAAGACCGAGCGGATGATCGCCAGCCCCTGCGGGAGCATCAGCGCGGCGGCGAGGCCCTGCAGGAACCGCGTCGTGACCAGCATCTGCGGGTCGACCGAGGCGCTGGCGAGCGCGGACATCAGGGTGAAGGCGCCGATGCCGCCGAGGAACATCCGGCGGCGTCCGTACAGGTCGCCGAGTCGTCCGCCGGTGATCAGCGCGACGGCCATGGCCAGCGTGTAGCCCGCGATGATCCACTGCAGCTGGGTCGTGGTGGCGTGCAGGTCGCGGGCGATCGACGGCGAGCCCACGTTGACGATCGTCGAGTCCAGCAGGTCCATGACGTCGGCGCCGAGCACGGTCAGCAGCACGGCCTTCTGCAGGCGCGAGTTCTTGGCGGGCCCGCCCTGCTTCGCCGCGTCGGCGGCGGCTCCCGCGCCCCCGCCGGCAGCGCCGGTGTGCGGCTCCTTGTCCATCGTGGTGCTCATCGGTATCCCTCCCCGGGGACGAACAGTGTTTACCTTTCGAACATCGTTCTACGCGCGAACGGCGTTCGTGTCAAGAACGCCGTTCGCATTGCGTACGCTGTTCGTCCGGCGGTACGGTGGCCGTGTGCCCGCAGACGTGCGGGCCGCGAGAAGGAGGCGGGATGCCAGCGCAGTCGGAGTCGGCCGGGGACCAGCCCGAGGACGAGGCTCGGCAGGCCGGCGGCCGGTCCGGGGACGCGGCTCGGCAGGCCGGCGACCTGCGTGCGGCCGCCTCCCGGGCCGCCGCGAACCGGGTTTCCGCGACCCAGGCCGGGGTCATCCCGCCGCCGCCCTGGGCCCGCGAGGCCGGTTCGCGCAAGCCGCGTTCCGACAAGCCCGCGCTCAGCCGGGAGGCCATCGTCGCGGCCGCCATCCGGATCGTCGACGAGGAGGGCTTCGACGCCGTCTCGATGCGCCGCGTCGCCCAGGAGTTCGGCACCGGGGCCGCGTCGCTCTACGCCTACGTGGCGAACAAGGACGAGCTGATGGACCTGATCGTCGACGAGATCATGCGCGAGAGCACGATGGCCGCCGCCGAGGAGCCGGCCGACGACGTCGCCGACTGGCAGGAACAGATCAAGAACATGGTGCGCGCGGGCTATCACACACTGACCGCGCACCGGGACATCGCCAAGGCCATGCTGGGCCGGATCCCCTTCGGCCCCAACGGATTGCGCGCCGTCGAGAACTACCTCGCGCTACTGCGCGCGCACGGGATGCCGGACTACGTCGCGGCGTACGCGGGGGACCTGATCGGCCAGTACATGGTGGGTACGGCGATCGAGGACTACATGTGGCGGCAGCGGTACCCCGACGCCACGCCCGAGCAGGTGCGGGAGGCGATGAGCCAGGTCGGCGACTATCTCGAGGCGCTGCCGAAGGAGGAGTTCCCGAACCTGACGTCGCTGGCACGGGTCATGGTGGGCGAGACGGGCGATCCGGAGACGCCGCTGTTCGACCGCTTCGAGCTGGGTCTGGACATCCTGGTGCGGGGGCTGTCGACGTTCCTGCCGCCGAGCGGGCACGAGCGCCGGCGCTGAGCCGCATCAGCCGCGAGCGCCCGTGCCGAACGGCTCAGCCGCGGCCGGGCTGCTCGACCAGCTGTGCCAGGTAGAGCGGCTCGCCGAGCTTCTTGACGAGGTCGAGCTGGGTCTCGAGGTAGTCGATGTGCTCCTCCTCGTCCTCGAGGATCTCCTCGAAGATGTTCGCGGAGGTGATGTCGTCCTTGTCCCGCATCAGCTTGATCCCGCGGCGCAGCCGCTCCACGGCCTCGAGCTCGACCTTCATGTCGCACTCGAACATCTCGGTGACGGTCTGCCCGATCCGCAGCGGGCTCAGCTTCTGGAAGTTCGGCAGCCCCTCGAGGAAGATGATGCGCTCGGCCAGCTTGTCGGCGTGCTCCATCTCCTCGATCGACTCGCGCCGGGTGTGCTTGGCGAGCTTCGCCCAGCCGTTGTTCTCCTGCAGCTTGTAGTGCAACCAGTACTGGTTGATGGCCGTGAGCTCGGCCGTCAGCTGCTCATTGAGGATCGCGATGACGTTCTTGTCGCCCTGCATCGCCCGATCCCTTCCGTGCCGTGGGGTGGAGGAATGACGGCAGGTAGTCTTTCATGCGCGCACGGTGAATCCGGGGCGCGCCCCGCGCTTTCAGACGGCGAGCGTCCCGGCCCGGGCCGCGGCCTCGCAGACCGAGGGGCACGCCTTGAGGGTCTGCTCGACGCACGGGCGCAGCCGCGCCTCCTCGATCAGGCAGCCGAGCCGCTCGACGCAGGTCCCGCAGCTGGTCCCGGCCCCGCAGCGCTCACCGATCTCCTCCTCGGTGCGCGCGCCGGCCGAGATCTCGTCCTGTATCTCCTCCTCGGTGACGCTGAAGCAGACGCAGGCGTACATCGGCGGAACTCCTCGGCACCAGGGCATGGTTAGGTAAACCTAAGCTAACCCGGACGTTCCGGGACGCGCAAGCACGGGAGGGCCGAATGTGGTCGGAAGCACACCTCGCGGTCTGGGACGATAGAAAGCATGGGTTCTCTTGACGAGGACCGGCCGGGGGAAGCAACGCCGCTGCCGCCCGGGCAGCGTGCACAGACCCAGTGGCCGGTGCTGCATTACGGTCCGGTGCCCCGGTTCAAGCCGGAGCGCTGGGATCTGCAGGTCTACGGGGCCACCGTCGACGGGGCGAAGCACAGTTGGGACTTCGGGGAGTTCCACCGGCTGCCGACGGCGGAGGTAACCGCCGAGATGCATTGCGTCACCAAGTTCAGCCTGGTCGCCGACACGTGGACCGGCGTGCTGGCGCGCACGATCCTGGAGCTGGCGCCGCCCGCGCCGGAGGCGACGCACGTGCTGGCCTGGGCCGAGTACGGCTACTCCGCCAACCTGCGCATCGAGGATCTGGCCGCAGCGACCACGATCTTCGCGACCGGCCGCGGCGGCGCGGAGCTCACGCCGGAGCACGGTTTCCCGCTGCGCCTGGTCGTGCCGCACCTCTACGCCTGGAAGGGCCCGAAGTGGGTGCGCGCGATCGAGTACCTGACCGAGGAGCGGCGCGGGTTCTGGGAAGAGCGCGGCTATCACAAGATCGGCGACCCCTGGCAGGAGCAGCGTTACTCCTACCAGGAGGACTGACCCGGCTCCGGAATCAGGACGTGTACTTGACGGAGATGTTCTTGAAGCCCAGCGACTGCAGCAGGCTCGTGAGCATCGTCCGGGTGTTGCGTTCGGCGTCCGTGATCAGCGCGCTCTTCGCCGCGGCGCCCTGGATCTGCTTCTGCGCCAGCTCGTAGACCGCCTGCTGCGAATTCGGGTTGCCGCTCAGGAAGCCGTTCACCCGGGTGAACAGGCCCTGCTGCTGCGCGAAGACGTAGGACTGCTGCACGTTGAGCTGCGCGGTCTCCAGCTGCGCCGGCGGCAGCGTGATCGTCGCCGAGAGCCGGTCCGCGGAGACCTGCACCGCGCTGCCTTTGAGCTTCGAGAAGTCCACGTACGCGTTGTCGGTGCCGACGCCGATGAACAGCGTGTCGCTGCCCTCGAGCCAGCTCGGCAGGATCGAGCCGCCGGACGATATGTCGACGACCACCTGGAAGGTGCCGCTCGCGGCCTCGTACCTCGACAGCTCCACGATCGACTGGAGCAGCACCGGCCCGGATCGCTCGGTGGTCTGCTCGGAGAATGGATTGCGCAGTTGGGGTAGAAGGTGGATGGCGGATGCCAGCAGCACCAGTCCCACCACCACGACCAGTGACACGCCACCGACGACTATTCGCCTGCGCCACCGAGATACGACCGCCACCACAACAGCCACCGCCCCTTGACTCGAACCCTGTTCCATCGGTCCCTACGAGCCCCGGAGTCTACGGGCTCGAACTTCCGGGGTGCTCGTCATACCCTGATTCCCCGACGCCAGACACCCGTACCGGCAATCCGGAAAAGGAGCGCAGATCGTTGCCAGGCTTGAGAATCCCCCGACGGCGCCACCACAGGGAGGAAGAAGACCGCCGGCCGCGCCGTCGCGGCTTCAACGTGCTGTGGGCCTTCTTCTGGCTGATCCTGATCATCATCCTGCTCGGGCTGATCTTCGGCGGCTACCGCAAGGGCTCGCAGATCAACAACCCGGGCTCGTGGGTGACCGCCGGGATATCCGTGCTCAGTAGTAGAGGGTGACGGTGCCGCCGGGCGTGGTGGTCTGACCGCCGCCCGGGCTCTGGTTGACCACGGTGTTGAACACGAGCGTGACGTGGTGGGTGACGACCTTGAAGCCGTCCTTCTCCAGCTCGTTGGTCGCGTCGGTGACGTTCTGGCCGGTCACGTCGGGCACGGTGCTCTGGCCGGCGCCCGCGGAGATGGTCAGCGTTATGGTCGAGCCCTGAGTCTGCGTGCCGCCGGGGGAGTAGGAGGCGACGTCCCCGGCGGCGACGCTGCTCGAGTACTGCGTACTGGAGGCGACGGAGACGTTGAATCCGGCGGACCTCAGCTGGCTGGTGGCGTCCGACTGCGTCATGCCGGTCACGTTCGGCACGCTCACCAGCGCCGGCCCGGTGGAGACGGTCAGTGTCACGGTGCTGCCGTCGGAGACCGGGTGGTTCGAGCCGGGGTCGGTCGAGATCACATCGCCGGAGCCGACCGTCGTGCTCGAGGACTGCTTCACCGTGAACTTCAGGCCGTCGCTGGTCAGCGCCTGCTCGGCCTGGGTCTGCGAGAGTCCGGTGAGGTCCGGCATGGACTGCCAGTGCGTGCTGCCCCACAGCCAGGTGCCGAAGCCGATCGCGGCCGCCAGGACCACTATCACCAGGAAGACCACCAGGCCGCGGTAGCTGCGGCGGCGCCCGCCGTCGTCGACGCTGCGGTACGGCTCGTCCGGGGCGCGGCGCGGGGCGATCGGCGGCAGCCCGGAGCGCGGCGGCGCGGCCTGCTGCGACAGGTCCACCCGGGTCGGCGAGACGCCGGCGCGGGTGCCGTCGCCGTCGACGCGCAGCTGCTGGGTGGGTTCGGCCCGCTCCGCGGAGCCGCCGAAGTCCAGCGCGGCGTCCGGCAGGTTCGCGTAGACCGCGCGCAGCTCCGAGCGCAGGGCGTTGGCGTCCGCGGGGCGCTGGTCCGGCTCCCGGGCCGTGGCGCGGGCCACCAGGGCGTCGACGGCCGGGTCCAGGCCGCGCAGTTGGGCCGAGGGCGCGGGCACACGGTGCGTCACGTGCATCTGCGCCACCTCGACCGGCGTGGCCGCGACGAAAGGCTTATGCCCCGTCAGCAGCTCGAAGAGCACGATCCCGGCCGAGTACACGTCCGAGCGCTGATCGCAGGTGCCGAAGCGGACCAGCTCCGGCGCGAGGTAGGACGCGGTCCCAATCAGCCCGCCGCCCGGCAGGCTGCCGCCGAGCGTGTTGCCCTCCGCGCTTCCGGCCACCGAGCGGGCCAGTCCGAAGTCGGTGACCTTCAGCGCCGCCGCGTATGAATGCGACTGGGCCAGCACCGCGTCGTTGATCAGCACGTTCTCGGGCTTGACGTCGCGGTGCACGATCCCGGCCCGGTGCGCGGCGCCGAGTCCGGCCAGCATCGCGTCGAGCACCTGCAGCGCCTGGCGCGGGGTGAGCCGGCCGCGGCGGCCGAGGACCTGCCGCAGGGTGCTGCCGGGCACGTACTCCATCGCCAGGTAGGCCAGCGTGCCCTGCCCCGCGGCGCCGTAGCCCCCTGGCGCCAGCCGTATCGCCGACTGGTCGTAGACGGCGACGATGTTCGGGTGGCTGAGCTTCGCGCAGGACTTCGCCTCGCGGATGAACCGGGCGACGTACTCGGGCCGCCGGGCCAGCCCCGCCTCTATCACCTTCAGCGCGACGGCGCGGTCGAGCCGGTCGTCGAACGCCCGGTAGACCGTGGCCATGCCGCCGTGTGCCAGGCGTGCCTCGACCCGGTACCGGCCGTCGACGACCTGTCCCGGCTTGAGGTCGTCGGGCGGCAGATTGACGGTCGCGGTGCTCACGGTCATCGAGTGTAGGCGTAACCGGGTCCACTAGAGTGTGCCGACTGCGTCCCAAAACGGCTAAAACGCAGGCGATTCGTCACGGCTTGGGCTCGATGCGAGCGCGAAACGGCGAACGGGGATGCGGCCCGCGGCCCTGCAGGCGTATCCGGCGGCGACCGCGTCGCGCATCGCCGCGGCCATGAGCGCCGGTTGCTGCGATCGGGTGACGGCGGAGGCGAGCAGAACCCCCGCGCAGCCGAGTTCCATCGCCAGCGCGGCATCGGAAGCCGAGCCGATTCCGGCGTCCAGGATCACCGGGACCCGGGCCGCCTCCGCGATCAGCTCGATGTTGTGCGGGTTGCGGATGCCGAGCCCGGAGCCGATCGGCGCCCCCAGTGGCATAACGGCCGCGCAGCCGACGTCCTCGAGCTTGCGCGCGAGCACCGGATCGTCGTTCGTGTACGGCAGCACGGTGAAGCCGTCGTCGACCAGCGTGCGCGCCGCGTCGAGCAGCTCGATCGGGTCGGGCAGCAGCGTGCGCTCGTCGGCGATGACCTCGAGCTTGACCCACGACGTGCCCAGCGCCTCCCTGGCCAGCCGCGCGGTGAGCACGGCGTCGCCCGCTGTCAGGCAGCCGGCGGTGTTCGGCAGGACGTCGATCTCCAGCTCGGCCAGCAGGTCCAGGATCGAACCGCGGGTGCCCGCCGCGACCCGGCGCATGGCCACGGTCGTCAGCCGGGTTCCGGAGGCGATCAGTGCCTCCCGCAGGATCTCGATGCTCGGTGCGCCGCCGGTGCCCATGATCAACCGCGACGCGTAGGACCGGTCGCCGATCGTGAAGGTTTCAGCCATGCGTTCAGCCTCCCTGGACCGCGGTGAGGATCTCGATCACGGCGCCGTCCTCGAGGACGTACGCCGACCACCCGGTCCGCGGCACGACCTCGCCGTCGACGGCCACGGCCACGCCGGAGCGGATGTCCGTGTGCTGGGCGATCAGGTCGGCGAGCAGCAGGCCGGACGGCACGTCCCGGAGCTCTCCGTTGATGGTCACGCGCATGAGGGGCCTCCGAAGCGCTGAGGGCTGAAAGGAACCGCGTACTCCGGGATCGTCCCGCTGATCAACAACGATGCGATCGCGTCGGCGGTGACGGGCGTGAGCAGGACGCCGTTGCGGTAGTGGCCGGTCGCCGCGATCAGGCCGGGCAGCACGGTCCGGCCGAGGAGAGGGGCGTTGTCGGGGGAGCCGGGGCGAAGGCCGGTGCGCGACTCGACGAGCGGGAGCTCGGTGATGCCGGGGAGGACCTCGTGCGCGTCCCGTAAGAGCTCGTATACGCCGCCCGAGGTGACGGAGGTGTCGAAGCCGAGTTCGTCCATCGTGGCGCCGATGACGAGTTCGCCGTGCGCGCGGGGGACGAGGTAGACGTAGCGGCCGCGGACCATGGCGCGGATCGTGCGCGTCATCAATGGTCGGGTGCCCATCGCGAGGCGCAGGATCTGGCCGCGTACCGGGCGAATCCGCGGCAGCGCGTCGAACGGCAGGCCGGGTATCTCGGAGGACCAGCATCCTGCGGCGAGCACGATCTGATCGGCCGCCACCACCTCGCCGGATTCGAGCCGCAGCCCGCGAGCGCGTCCGTCCTCGACGACGATTTCCGCGGCGGACCGGTGGATCCGCACGCCGGCGCGAACGGCGGCGGCCAGCAGAGCCCGGTGCAGCAGCCGGTTGTCGACCTGGTGGTCGTGCTCGACCAGCAGCGCCGCCTGAACCCCGGGAGCGAGCATCGGTTCGAGCGCGCGGGCCTCGCGTCCGGTCAGGGGTGTCGATTCGAGGTCGAGCTTCCGGTGGTACGCGGCGGTCTCGGCGAGCGCGGCGCGATCGTCCCGGTCGAAGGCCACGGCGAGGGTCCCGCGCGCGTCGTAGCCTGCGGGCAGCCCGGTGAACCGCGCGAGTTCGTCGGCGAAGGACGGGTAGAGCCGGGCCGAGCGCAGATTCAGCTCGAGGAGGCGTTCCTCGCCGTAGTGCGCCTCGGTGACCGGGGCGAGCATTCCGGCGGCCGCGGTGGACGCCCCGGCGCCGGGGTCGGGATCCGCCAGATGGACGCTGAGGCCGCCGAGCGCCGCGCGCCAGGCGACGGCCAGCCCGATGAGGCCGCCGCCGAGCACGGCGCAGTCGCAGCCTGAAGACGATGACATTCCGCTCCCTCCACCGGCACGGCCCTAGGGCGGCGCGCGGCCAGGTTCGAACGGTCGGAGACCGAGGCCGTCTCCCTCTCATCCCCCGCGTCGTGGGGGCTCCCGTGGTGGTGTGGTGCCTATGCGGTTGTACTTTCGGGAACCAGCTTAGCCGGGACCGCGAGGCGGTCCCGGCAGGGGCTGGTGTCCGTGGGTGTGCAGCGTGCCCGAAGACGGGGTGGATCAGCCGGCGGTCGACGGCGCGACGATGTGGCCGCCGAAGACGCCGACGAGCGTCAGGATCGCCAGCAGCGCCGCGATCAGGCCGACGATGACGGCGGCGGTCGCGCCGGCCTTCGCCCAGCCCGGGGTGCGGCCGCTCAGCAGGATGCTCGGCGAGAGCAGCGAGCCCGCACCGAACAGCACCGCGCCGAGCGCGAACGCCAGGGCCCACCACGCCTGGGTGTGCCAGCCGTTCTCGTACATGTTCAGGGAGACCTGCGCCGAGGCCGTGCTGGTCTGGTGCACCTCCTGCGTGTACTGCGCGTGCGAGACGACGATGCCGCTGGTCCAGTTGGTGGTCAGCGAGACGATCGCCAAGGCCAGGCCGGCGAAGCCGAAACCGCCGCTGACCGTGCCCGTCCCGGGGACGTCGTCCTCGTCGTCGGCTCCGTCGTCGTCGATCTCGATGAGCTCCTCGGGCAGAGCAGCTTCCTCTTCCTGTGCGGAGCCGACAGAGACGAACTCGGTCTCTTCCTCGGCGTCCGACCCGCCCGTGGTCGTGGTGTTATCCGTCATAGCCGCACACCCTACGGCCTAAGACTGAGAGTGTGGTAAACGAACGGACACGATTACCGGTTCCCCGGCTGTCCTGAATACGGCGCATCGGCGGGTCGGTGCCGGAGCGGCGTGGCAGAGTATATGTGTGACTACCCCTGACACAGACCTCGATTCGCTGATCACCGACTGGCTCACCCTGCCCGACGTGGCAGAGCGCATGGACCTGCCGATCACCAAGGCCCGCCAGCTGGTCAAGGACCGGCAGTTGGTGGCCGTGCGGCGCGGCCAGCGCAACGTGCTCTCGGTGCCGGCCGATTTCCTCTCCGGCGATCAGGTGCTCAAGGGGCTCCCCGGAACTCTCACCCTTCTGGCCGACAATAAGTACACCGACGAAGAGGCGCTGCGCTGGATGTTCACCGCGGACGAATCCCTGCCGGGCACGCCCGTGCAGGCGCTGCGGGACAACCGCGGCACCGAGGTGCGCCGCCGGGCGCAGGCGCTGGGCTTCTGAGGTGGCGGATCAGCAGGCCCGCATGGCCGACGCACGGCTCTACCTCTGCACGGACGGACGGTTGGAGCGCGGCGACCTGCCCGTGTTCCTCGACGCGGTGCTGGCGGGCGGGGTGGACGTCGTGCAGCTGCGGCACAAGGGGCTCGAGGCCTCGCGCGAGCTGGAACTGCTCGCCGTGTTCGAGGCGGCTTGCGAGCGGCACGGCAAGCTGTTCGCCGTCAACGACCGCGCCGACGTGGCGTACGCCTCGGGCGCGCCGGTCCTGCACCTCGGCCAGGACGACCTGCCGGTCGGCTTCGCCCGCGCGATCGTCGGCCCGGAGACGCTGATCGGCCGCTCCACGCACGCCGAGGCCGAGGTCGAGGCGGCCGCCGCCGACCCGGAGACCGGCTACTTCGCCGTCGGCCCGTGCTGGCCGACCCCGACCAAGCCGGGTCGTCCCGCGCCCGGCCTCGGCCTGGTCCGGCACGCCGCACGGGTGGCCCCGCCCGGCGCCGAGGGTGTGCCGCCGTGGTTCGCGATCGGCGGCATCGGCGAGCGGAACCTCGGCGAGGTCCTCGACGCCGGCGCGCGCCGCGTCGTCGTCGTCCGGGCCCTCACACAGGCGCCGGACGCCGCAGCGGCGGGCGAGGCGGCCCGGGCGCTGGCCGCCCGCGTGCGCGCCGTACCGCTGGCCGCCTGACGCCCTACTCGCCGCACGCGCCGCGACCCCTCGCCGGGGGCCGCGGCGCCGTCGCTTTCCGGGCAGGTTCACGGGCGATTCAGCGGGCGCTTGCGCGTGTCGGATCCCGGTCCCGTTCACAGGATTCTCTACGATACGGAACGGTTGCGTATCGGAATTGCCGGGGGTAGGCTCGCCGCGTCTGATACGGAACGGTCTCGGATCGGAATTCGATGCCCTCGGGAGGGGTACCGCCGTGAGTGATTCAGCCGCCCGCGCCGTGGAGCACTCCGAGCACGCAGGCCATCCGCGCCGGTGGATCATCCTCACCGGCCTGGTCTTCTCGCTGCTCGTGGTCGTCCTCGACAACACCGTCCTGAACGTCGCCCTGAAAACCATGTCCGAGCCGAAGCCCAAGGGCCTCGGCGCCAGCCAGTCGGACCTCGAGTGGGCGATCAACTCCTACACCCTGATCTTCGCCGGACTGCTGTTCACCTGGGGAATCCTCGCCGACCGGCTCGGCCGCAAGCGGATCCTGATGCTCGGCATGATCCTGTTCGGCATCTCCTCGCTGCTGACCGCCTACTCGCAGACCCCGGCCGAGCTGATCGCGGCGCGCGCCGCGATGGGCTTCTCCGGCGCCGCGATCATGCCGTCCACCCTGGCGATCATCGCCAACGTCTTCCCGCGCCACGAGCAGCCCAAGGCGATCGGCATCTGGTCCGGCTCGGTCGGCCTCGCCATCGCCATCGGCCCGATCGTCGGCGGCGCGTTGCTGAACAACTTCTGGTGGGGCTCGGTCTTCCTGATCAACGTGCCGATCACGGTCATCGCGTTCATCGTGATGCTGATCCTGCTGCCGGAGAGCAAGAACCCGAAGCCCGGCAGCCTCGACCCGGTCGGCGTCGTGCTGGAGATGGCCGGCCTGGTGATCTTCGTCTACGGCATCATCCACGCGGGCGACACCGGCGACTGGAGCGCGCCGAGCGTGTGGGGCTCGATCGCGGGCGGCCTGCTGCTGCTGATCGGATTCGTGTTCTGGGAGCTGCACACCGAACACCCCGCACTGGACGTGCGCCTGTTCGCCAACCGGATGTTCTCCGCCGCGGTGATCTCGGTCGCGCTGACCTTCTTCGCGATGATGGGCGGGATGTTCTTCTTCTCGTTCTACCTGCAGTCGGTGCGCGGATACTCGCCGCTGATGTCGGGCGTGTTCATGCTGCCGTTCGCCGCGGCGATGGTGATCTTCGCGCCGCTGTCCTCGAACATGGTCAAGCGCTTCGGCCCGCGGACGGTCGCCGTCACCGGACTGCTCGCCATCGCCGTCGCAATGGCCTGCTACCAGTTCGTGACGCAGAGCTCGCCGATGTGGATCTACCTGCTGATCGCGTTCTTCCAGGGCGCGGCGATGGCGAACGTGATGCCGCCGGCGACGACCACCGTCATGGCGGCGCTGCCGAGGCAGATCGCGGGCGTCGGCTCGTCGGTCAACAACACCGTCCGCCAGCTCGGCGGCGCCCTCGGTGTCGCGGTGCTCGGCACGATCCTGACCACGGCGTACCGCAGCCGGATGCAGCCGCTGGTCGACGCGATCCCGAACTCGCACCTGACGTCCGCCGAGTCGCGCTACGTCAGCGGCTCGATCGAGGCGACCCAGCAGGCGGTCGGCGTCGCGGCCTCGCAGGGCAACACCCGGGCCACCGGCCTGCTGCAGCCCGCCGACGCGTCCTTCGTCCACGCGATGCACGTCACCACCCTGACCGGCTCGGCCATCATGGTCTTCGCCGCGATCGTGGTCTCGCTCTGGCTGCCGCGCAAGGTCGCCCAGCCCGGCGGCCCGGTCGACGCGGCGAGCAAGGCCGAGAGTGTGGCGGCCTGACCGATGTCGCTGAGAACGACGGGCGGCGGCGCGATTCCCGCGGACGCCGCCGCCCAGACCCAGAGGCGCCCCGGCCGCCCGCGCAGCGAGCAGGTCGAGGACGCCATCCTCGACGCCGTGATCGCCCTGCTGAGCCAGAGCGTCACCTACGACCTGCTCTCGATGGAGATGATCGCCGCCAAGGCGGGCGTGGGTAAGGCGGCGATCTACCGCAGGTGGGCCAACAAGGAGGAGCTGGTCATCACCACGCTTCAGCGCGCCTTCCACAGCACCCCCCGCAAGGCCCCGACCGGCGCCGGCGTCCGCGAGCAGCTGATCGACCTGCTCCTGCAGATGCGCTCGAACGTCCTCGAGACCCACGAGGGCACCGCTTTCGCCGTCCTGCTGCAGACGCTGGCGGGCAACCCCCAGCTGATGTTCCGCTACCAGGAAACCGTCATCGAACCCCGCCGCGAGCAGTACCGCGAAGTCCTCCGCGCCGCCATCGCCAACGGCGAGCTGCGGCCCGACCTGAACGTAGAGCGCGCAACGGTCATGCTGACGTCCACGATCCTCTTCGTGTGCAAGCTGTTCCCCGCCTTCGAAGTCACGGAGGACTACTGCGTGGGCCTGGTAGACGACATGCTCCGCGGAGCCCGCCCATGAGCGCACTGCGCCCCATCCGCCCCCTCCGAGCCCGCACCCGCCCCCCGGGCCGCCCCACCCGCCGCCGCCACACCGTCCGCCGGCGGTAGGGACTGTCAGCTCGGCCGGCTACCGGTGAGGCGCGTCGAACTCGCCGGCCTTCGCCCCCGCCAGAAAAGCCGCCCACTCCACGGCATCGAAGACCAATTCAGGGCCTTGGGGATTCTTGCCGTCGCGAACCGCCGCGCCCCCGCCGGGCAGCGCGGCGACCTCGACGCAGGCGGAGCCGTTCGGGCAGCCACCCGGCTTACGCCATTGGAGATCGTTGTAACCTTTGGTGTCCATTCGGGCACCTCTCGCATTCGGCCTGGATGTATACGGCAGTCGTACCGTCTTCCGTATTCCCTTTAGCCGCACACTCAATGCGGTCGCAGAGGGCCCGCCTGGAACGCGTCGACGGGAGGGCCCGACGATGCGAGGGCCCTCCCGTCGAAGATCCGATGCGTTCAGCGGTCGAGGTCGAACCGGCCCGCCTTCGCTTCCGTCAGGAACGCGGCCCACTCGGTGGCGCCGAACACCAGGGACGGCGCCGCCGGGTTCTTGCCGTCCCGCACGGCATGCCGGCCGTCGGGCAGCGCGGCCACCTCGACACACGACGCATTATTGGGGCAAAGGCTTGATTTACGCCACTCGAGGGAGAGCGTGTCGGCGCGGGCGCCCGCTTGGTCTTGAGAAGTCACGGGCGACATCATAGGTCTTGAGTCAAACCAATCCGGCCAGAATGCTCTCGAGCAGTGCGCGCGTCGCGTGTGGATCTAGGGCCAAGTGCGTGAGCGCCTCGAACGTGCCGGCCATCCTGGAAACGTCGGCTTCTCGTTCGATGATCTGCGCACCGTTGGCCGTTTCCATGTAAACGGTGGTTGAGGCCTGATCGGTACTGTCGGTGTAGTCCAGGATCAGCCACTGTGCGGTCTCTGATCCCGGATACAGGCCGGCCTCGAACGGTATCACCTGAATCGTCACATGTGGCTTCTGAGATATGGTGATCAAGTGCTGCAATTGGTCACGCATGGTCTCCTTGTCGGGAAGCCGACGCCTCAGCACGCTCTCGTCGATCAGTACATGGAAGCTCACCGCGTCCTCTTGGTCCAAGAGCTCCTGGCGTTTGAGGCGGAGCTTCACCCTGTCGTCGGCGTTGCGAGGGACATCCTCGATCTCGCTGTAGGGGCTGTAGTACTCCGGTGCGATGAACTGCAGGCCCTCCACGACGCGCGCGTAGCCCGGGGTCTGCAGCAGCCCGGGTACGAACGACGACGCGAACTCGCGAATGCCGGACGCGATCTCTTCGAGGGCCACGTAGAGGAGGTAGCCGCTCAGTTGCTTGTCGAGGGTGACCGGTGATCCGCTGTCGTGAGCCAGTTTCGCCAGTTCGACGAGCCGCTCGCGCTCATCGTCCGGCACCTCGTAGATCATGCAGAGATCGTGTACATCCCGCGGGATCACGCTGCGTCGAGCAGTCTCCATGCGGCTGAGTTTGGTGATGGAGAAGCTTGAGCCGTAACGCTCCTTCATGGCGGTGGTGACCTCTGCGATGGTCATTCCGCGCTCCTCTCGGATGCGGCGCAGGGCATGGCCGAGTTCCCTGCGGAGCCGCAGAGCGCCCGTGGACTCCGGCATCCGGCCCACCTCCCGTGGAAGATCCATCAGGACTGTTACACGGCAACCGGGCGCTGCGCGATACGAACGCACATGCTCGGGGTACATGCCAGGTGAACTTGTCGTTGGCAATTGCCAAACGCAGTTGCCAAGTCACTCTCCAGGCGAAACTATCAGAAGTGAGGCCGCCGAGGGGACCTCAATCGCCCGCGGATCGCCGAGGATCCATGAACGCGAGCCGGGTGGAGGGCGATGATCTACGGGTCGTCAGATCATCAGATCGTCAGGTCGCCCGGGCGGCGGGGACGGGAGGGAAGGAGTCCCGAGGATGCACGAACGACACACCAGAGGCAGATACATCGTCGACTGCCCGGCCTGCCTCGGCACGGGAAAGGTGCCCCGGCCCAACTCCATCGTCCTGCACGGCTGCATGCTGTGCTGGGAGCGGGGCGTGGTGTCCACCATCGTCGCGGAGCGCTGGCACAAGCGTGACGAGCCGTCGGACGACGTGCGCTGACGTCCGACCGTCACGAAGGCCAGAGACGCAGGATAGGCAGGGCCGGTGCAGGGTCCGGCCCTGATGACCGCTACTCCACCGACCGATCAGCTCTCCCCATCGTTCTACGCACGACTCGTTCCACGTAGGACTCGTTATGCGCACGGCTGATCAGCCCTCCCCGCTGGTCGCCGTGCGGCCGCGCTCCGCGGGGGGACCCCAAGGCGAACCCGCGGGCGATCACGCGCTCGGCGCGGCCGCGCACCCAGCTCGACGCCCCGCTACGCCCCAGCCCCCCGCGCCGCCGCGGCGTCGGCCTTCTGGGCGAACCGGTTGGTGATGGGCAGCCTCCGGTCGCGGCCGAAGGCCTTGGGCGAGATCTTGGCGCCCGGCGGGTACTGGCGGCGCTTGTACTCGGCCTGGTCCGTCAGACGGATGATGCGCTCGACGAGCGCCGGGTCGTAGCCCGCCTCGACGATCTCGTCGATTCCCTTGTCGCCCTTGACGTACAGGTCCAGGATGCCGTCCAGCAGCTCGTAGTCGGGCAGCGAGTCGGAGTCCTTCTGGTCCGGTCGCAGTTCGGCGCTCGGCTCCTTCTCGATGGAGTTCGCCGGGATCGGCGGCTTCTCGCCGCGCTGCTCGGCGGCGGCGTTGCGCCAGCGTGCCAGGTCCCAGACCAGGGTCTTCGGCACATCCTTGATCGGCGAGTAGCCGCCGATGGAGCCGGCGTCGTAAAGCGTTGCGTAGCCGACGGACAGCTCGCTCTTGTTCCCCGTCGCGAGCACGAGGTGCCCGCGCTGGTTCGACAGTGCCATCAGGATCGTGCCACGCACGCGCGCCTGCAGGTTCTCGTCGGCTACGCCGGTGATCGCGGTTCCGGCGTCGGCGATGGTCTTGAGGTACGCGTCGACCATGGGTGCGACCTCGACGGTCTCGTAGTGCAGGCCGGTGCGCCGCGCGAGGTCGGCCGCGTCGCTCTTCGAGTGCTCCGAGGAGTAGGCGCTCGGCATCGATACGGCGTACGCGTTCTCGGCGCCCACCGCGTCGACGGCGATCGCCGCGACGAGCGCGGAGTCGATACCACCCGAGAGGCCGAACAGCACCGACTTGAAGCCGTTCTTGCGCACGTAGTCGCGCAGTCCCAGGACCAGTGCGCGGTAGATCTCCTCGTGCTCGTCCGGCTGGTCCTCGATCACCGGCTCGATGCGCGGCGCCGGGGGAGTGGCCAGCGGCTCGGCGCCCGCGACGACCCGACGGATCGTCATGCCGTTGGACGCGACCGTGTCCTCGGCCGGCAGGTCCGCCTCGGGGACGTCCAGGTCCATCACCACGAGCTGCTCGACGAACTTGCCCGCCCGCGCGAGCAGGCTGCCGTCCGGCGCGACCACCAGGGAGTCGCCGTCGAAGACGAGCTCGTCCTGGCCGCCGACCTGGTTCACGTACACGACGGTGCAACCGGTCTCGATCGCCCGCGTGCGCATCAGGTCGTAGCGCTCGTCGTCCTTGGCCAGCTCGTAAGGCGACGCGTTGATCGAGAGCAGCACGCCGGCGCCCGATTCGGCGGCCGCGGCGGGCGTGCCACGGTCCTGCCACAGGTCCTCGCAGATGGCCACGGCCACGTCCACCCCGCCGATCCGCACCACCGGCAGCTCGTTGCCGGGCACGAAGTAGCGGTACTCGTCGAACACGCCGTAGTTGGGCAGGTGGTGCTTCGCCGAGCGGATCAGCACACTGCCGCGGTGCAGCACGGCCGCCGCGTTCTGCGGGGATCCGGCCGGGAAGCCCGCGCGCGGCACCCATTCGGTCTCGTCCAGGTAGCCGACCACGACGATCAGCTCGCCGAGGCCTTCCTCCGCCAGCCGGGCGCCGAGGTCCTCCAGCGCCGCCCGCGAGGCGTCGACGAACGAGCCGCGCAGCGCCAGGTCCTCGATGGGGTAGCCGGTCAGCGCCTGCTCCGGCGCCGCGAGCAGGTGCGCGCCCGCCGCCGAGGCCTCGCGCGCCGCCTGGAGCACCAACGCCGTGTTCCCCGCCAGATCGCCCACGGTGGGGTTGATCTGGGCCAGTGCGATTCTCAGTTGCGCCATGGGCACCATTGTAGGCGCCCTTTATCGTCACTGCGACGAAAACGGCTGCGAGGTCGATCACGCCGCCCCCGCGAGAAGGCCGGATAGGGCCGGGGAAAAGGGGAGCGAGGCCTGTCGCACGGGGGGACGACAGGCCTCGCGGTGGAGAGTTGTCGAGGACTCTCCACGGGGCGCCAGAGGTTTCCGCCGTCCGGGTCCGAAGACCGCGCGGACAGCGGGGGGTGGTTCCGGCGCCTGCGGCGCGGATCCGCACGGGGGGACGGATCGGGCGCCGCGACGGTTCGCGGACCCCACGGGGGGAGGGGCGCCGCGTACCTCGGGAAGACTCCTTCGTACGGGGGGACGTCGGAGTCTCGAAGAGGATTATTCATGTCGGGAACGGGATTGGCGACCCCTTCGCGAAAAGTTCTCGCTGGGAATCACCGCCCTCACCGCACGTGTTCAGCCCCTGACCCGCTTGCCCGAGTTGATCACGATATCCGGGCGGCGGATCGGTCACCCAGAGTCGACGTCGCGTCGGCATGGGCGGCGCCGGTCGGACGGCCGCACAGGGGTCGGCACCGGCCTGCCGGAGATATCAATGGTCACTGATACTACGGCCCGGTAAACGTCTCGGATCCGCGACTCGCTCAGCACTTCCGCGGGAATTCCGGCCGCCGCCACCCGGCCGCGGTCGAGCAGCACGAGCCGGTCGGCGTACTGGGCCGCCGCGGTCAGGTCGTGCAGGGTGCTGATCACGGTCAGGCCCTCGTCCAGCCGCAACTCGTCGACCAGTTCGAGGACCTGCTGCTGGTGCCCGAGGTCGAGCGCCGACGTCGGCTCGTCGAGCAGCAGGACGCGCGGCCGCTGGGCGAGTGCGCGGGCCAGTACGACGCGCTGCCTTTCGCCTCCGGAAAGCGTGCCGAGCCGCCGGTGCGCCAGGGGCTCCAGTTCGAGTCGGGCCAGTGCGCCGTCTGCGATCTCGCGGTCGAAGCGGCCGGGATTGCCCAGGTAGCCGAGGTACGGCGTGCGACCGAGGAGGACGTATTCACGCACTGAGACGTCCGGCGGCAGCGTCGGCTGCTGGGCCACGTATGCGAGCACCCGGGCCAGATCGCGTCGCTTGAAACCCTCCGGTGCGGGTTCGAGCGTCACCGCGCCCTGGTGCGGCAGCAGCCCGGCGAGCGCCTTGAGCAGCGTCGATTTCCCGGCTCCGTTCGGACCGATCACGCCGAGCCAGCCGCCCGAATCGACGCGCAGCGACACGCCGTCCACCGGCACGACGCCGCGGTCCAGCACGACGCGCACGTCCGTCGCTATCAGGGCACTCATTCGGTGGCCACCTGGCTTCGCCGCAGGATGCCCACGAACACCGGCGCCCCGACGATCGCGGTGACCACGCCGATCGGCAGTTCGGACGGGCTGAGCGCCGTGCGCGCCACCGTGTCCGCAAGCTCCATGAACCCGGCCCCGACCAGCAGCGAGAGCGGCAGGACCACGGCGTACGACGGCCCGCCGAGCCGCCGCGCCACGTGCGGAACGACGATCCCGACGAAGCCGATCAGCCCGCTGACGGCGACGGCGGTGGCGGCGGCGAGCGAGGCGGCGGCGATCACGATCAGCCGCGTGCGGCCGGCGTTCAGGCCGAGGCTGTGCGCCTCTTCGTCGCCGAGACCCAGCACGTCGAGGTGCCTGCGGTGCACCATGAGGACCAGGATGCTCACGGCCGCGTAAGGCAGGGCCTCGTTCACCTGCGTCCACGATGCGGTGGCCATCGACCCGAGCATCCACGAGTAGACCTGCTGCAGATCCTGCGATTCCCGTTGCAGCAGGAAGGTTTGCGCGGCGGTGAGGAACATCCCGACCGCCACGCCGGAAAGCAGCAGCGTGGCCGTGTTCCGGCGCCCGGCCGACGCGAACCAGGAGACCCCCACTCCGGCCAGCGAGCCGAGGAACGCCGCGACCGGCACCACGGAACCGCCGAGGCCGCTCAGGAACACGATCCCGATCGTGGCCGCGAGCCCGGCGCCCGCACTCGAGCCGAGCATTCCCGCGTCGACCAGCGGATTGCGGAACACGCCCTGATACCCGGCCCCGGCGGCGGCCAGCAACCCGCCGACCAGCAGCGCCAGCACGACCCGCGGCATCCGGATCTGCAGCAGGATGTTCCGCTCCAGCGGCGAGAGGCCGGTGTCGAGGTGCACGAGAGGAATCCGGTCGAGCAATGTCGCCACGACACCCCACGGGCTCAGGTCCGCCGCCCCGACGAGCGCACCGAGCACGGCCACGGCGATCACGAAGACCGCCGCGGCCGTCAGAGCGCGGACCGCACGGCTCATTACTGCGCGGGCGCCTTCTCGACCGCCGCCGCGATCGCCTCGACGAGCTGCGGCAGGCGCGGCCCCCAGCGCGAGGCGACGTCGTCGTTGAGGCCCGCGACGTCGTCCACCTTCACGGCCTGGACGGTCGACCAGCCGGGCCGCGCGGCCACGCTCTTCGCGGTGGCGCCGCAGCAGACGGTGTCGGCCAGGAACACGATGCTCGGCGACGACTGGACGATGTACTCGCTGGAGAGCTGCGGATACCCGCCGTCGGCCGCCTTGTCGACCTTGTCCGCGATGTTCTTGAGCCCGAACAGGCCGGCGATCTGACCGATGAAGGTCGCTGAAGTCGCCGAATAGTACGTCGGATCGAGCTCCCAGTAGTACGTCAGATCCGCGTGCGACGCGCCGGCCTGCTGGACGGCCGCGCGAATCTCGCCCTTCATCGTCGCGACGGTCGAATCGGCGCCGCTCACGTGGCCGGTCGCCTTGCCCAGCTGCACGATCTGCGTGTAGGCGTCGTTCAAAGTGTTAGCGGCGGGCTCGATCATGACCGTCACGCCTACCTTTCTCAGCGCGGCGACCAACCCGTTCGAGTCCTCCGACACGACCACGAGGTCGGGGTTGTACCGGAGGATCGCCTCGGCACTCGGGGTGATCGGGTCCAGCGTCGTCCTGGGCGCGTTCGCCGGGTAGTCCGAATCCTTGTCCACGGCCACGACCTGGCTGCCCGCGCCGATCGCGAACAGGTCCTCGGTGGCGGTGGGGGAGAGCGAGACGATGCGGTGCGGCTCGTTCGCGGAGGCCGCGGCGGCGGTGTTCGTCGTCGGAGAGCTCGAGCAGGCGGCGAGGCCGAGAGCCAGGAGCGGGAGGGTGGTCGCGGCCGCGGCGCGGCGGGGCAGACGCATGGGGACTTGTCCTTCGCAAGCAGGCGGGACAGGCCGCCTTCGGGAAGGACGGAGCGACCATGCCCACGGGTCGTCTGTGTCGTCGGTCGAATCCGCAGGCGACCTGGCTTCGCCCGCCCCGTCTCGGGGCCGGACGTCACAGTTGCGGGACAGCGCCGGACTCACACCGGCTTCGCTGCGGATTCGCTTTCATGAGACTACTACGTCAATCGGGTTACACCTGGCGGGAGGTGGCCGCGATCGCGAGCTCGGCGAGCACCGCGCGCGCCTCCTGCTCGATCTGCGCGTGCTCCAGCGCGGCCAGCGCCAGCTCCGTGCGCTCCGCGATCCGCCGCTCGACGGCGTCCAGCGCACCGGTCCCGACGATGACCTCTTGCAGCGCGGCGACCCCGGAGGCGTCCAACGCCGCGTCACCCAGATCCTCGCGCAACAGCTTCAACTGCTCCGTGTCGGCCCGCTCGGCGGCCAGCGCGACGAGCACGGTCTGCTTGCCCTCGCGCAGGTCGTCGCCGGCCGGCTTGCCGGTCGTGGCCGGATCGCCGAAGACGCCGAGCACGTCGTCGCGCAGCTGGAACGCCTCGCCGAGCGGCAGCCCGTACGCCGAGAGGGCCTGGTTCACCGGCCCGGAATCGTCGCCGTCCCCGGTGGCCAGCGCCGCGCCGAGCTGCAACGGCCGCTCGATCGTGTACTTCGCCGACTTGTACCTGATCACGGTCTCGGCGCGTTCGAGGATCTCGCGCGGCGAGGCCACGGTCAGGCCGCGGCTCTGCGCGATCACGTCGAGGTATTGACCCGCCATCACCTCCGAGCGCATCAGGTCGAAGATCGGCCGGGCCGCGTGGATCCGTGCGGCATCGAAGCCGGAGCGGGTGAACATCTCGTCGCACCAGGTCAGCGTGATGTCGCCGAGCAGGATCGCGGCCGCCGCGCCGAACCGGACGTCCGGGCCCTCCCAGCCGCCCGCCGCGTGCAGCGCCTCGAAGCGCTTGTGTACGGCCGGCTTGCCGCGCCGGGTGTCCGAGCCGTCCATGTAGTCGTCGTGGATCAGCGCCGAGGCCTGCAGCAGTTCCAGCGAGGCGGCCGCCGTGAACGCCGCGTCGTCCAATGCCTCCGCCGCCCGCGCGCCGCCGGCCGCGCGCCAGCCCCAGTAGCAGAACGCCGGCCGCATCCGCTTGCCCCCGTCCAGGAACTCGCGCAGCGCGGCCGCGGGCTCCACCAGATCCGCGGAGATCTCCCGGAGCACCAGCTCCTGCCGGTCCAGGAAACCGGTCAGCGCGTGGGACACCCGGGCGCGCAGTTCACGCCGGTCAAGAGGGGAAAGGGAGGTCTCGCTCACTCCTCGTACCCTAAGCCATCCGCCGCGGACGGTATCGACCGGCCGTGGCGGATCGCCGTCGCGGCGCGGCGGTGGACATCCGCGTCTCGGCAATCGGACACGTTCTCGACACATTCCGGACCGCGATTAGGCTTTTGACCATGGCACTCGGACTTCCCAGCGTCCGCCCGGACCGCGCCGTCACCGTTCGCGAGCTGCTCGCCGCAGGTCGGCCGACCATGTCCTTCGAGTTCTTCCCGCCGAAGGACGAGGCCCAGGAGCGGAGCCTGTGGAAGGCGCTGCGCCGGATCGAGAGCGTCGGTCCGGACTTCGTCTCGATCACCTACGGCGCCGGCGGCTCGACCCGCGCGGGCACGGCGAGCGAGGCCGAACGGGTGGCCACGGAGACGACGCTCACCCCGTTGGGCCACCTCACCGCCGTGAACCACTCGATCTCCGAGCTGCGGCAGATCATCGGCCGGTACGCCGATGCCGGCGTGCGCAACGTGCTCGCGCTGCGCGGCGACCCGCCGGGCGACGTGAACGGCCCGTGGGTGCCGCGCGCCGACGGCCTGACCTACGCCGCCGAACTGGTGCGGCTGGTCAAGGAGTCCGGCGACTTCTGCGTGGGAGTCGCCGCGTTCCCGGAGCGGCACCCGCGCTCCGCCGACTGGGACGGCGAGGTCCGCAACTTCGTCGCCAAGTGCCGGGCGGGGGCGGACTTCGCGATCACCCAGATGTTCTTCGAGGTCGACGACTACCTGCGGCTGCGCGACCGGCTGACCTCGGCCGGCTGCGAGACGCCGGTGATCGCGGGGGTCATGCCGATCACCCGTGCGGCGCAGATCGAGCGCATGGTCACGCTCAGCGGCGGCACCTTCCCGGCGGCGCTCGGCGAGCGCATCCACGCCGTCGCCGACGACACCGCGGCCGTCCGCGAGATCGGCATCGAGCACTGCACCCGAATGTGCGAGCGGCTGCTGGCCGAGGGCGTCCCCGGCCTGCACTTCATCACCCTGAACGCCTCCACAGCGACGCTCGAGGTCTACCGCAACGTGAATCCGGCAGGCTGAGGCCGGTCGCCGCACCTCCTCCGCATCACACGCGCGTCGGCTTGAGTACCTCCGCCGCGTTCCACGTGGACAGCGCGGCGAACGCGATGCCCGGCCCGGGCCGTGAGCTCGGGCCGACGTGCAGCAGCCCCTTGATCGGCTGAACGGTCGGCGAACGCAGAATCGCGCTGCTCAAGGAGTTGATCGCCGGTCCGTGCAGCGAGCCGCCGGGCGTTCCGGTCAGCAGTTCGCGATCGGCCGGGGTGAAGATCTCGCGGACGGTGAGCGCGTCCTCGGGGATGCCGAGCCGCTGCGCGACGCTCCGCTTCAGCGCCTCCGGGTCCGGATTCCTCGTACCGATCGGCACATCGGTGGACGCGATCCACTCGTCCGGCCGCTCGGGAGCGGCGCGGAGCCGGATCGTCGCCTCGTCTCCCGCGCCGAAGAGCACGGTCTCGTACACCCGTTCGGTCGTGTCCCGGCTCTCCAGACGCACGCTCAGACTCGACGGGGAGTACCCCGTCGGCCGACTCTCCCCGGCTGCCTCAGCCTGCTTGCCGCCCGTCAGCCGCGCCAGAACGTGCGCGTCCACAGCCGCGACGACCACGTCCGCAGTCAGCCGCTCGCCGTCCGCCAGCGTGACACCGCCTGCGGCGATGGACCGGGCCGCAGCGTCGAACCGGAAGTTCACGCCGCGCTTGAGGCAGCGCTCGTACAACGCCGCGGCAAGCTCGGGCAGGCCGCCGACGATCCGCCACGCGCCGAACGTCTGCTCGATATAAGGCCTGATCGCGAGCACGGACGGGGCCGTCTCCGGCGCGGCGCCCGCCGTCTGCGCGTACTCGTCGAGCACGCGCATCATGCGCGGATCGCGGATGCCGGCCGCCTCGCCGATCTGACGCAGCGTTCGCCGCGGCGCGAGCGCGCGACGTGCGGCGGAGTTGCGCAGCAGACGCCAGAGATCACCGCGTCCCGCGTCCGGAACCTCGACGAGCGTCGGCCGGATCGCGCTCCACGCGCGGTTCCCGTGGTCGACGACACGCAGCCACGCGTCACCCGCGCCCGGCCCGAAGGCGGCGTCGAACGCGTCCTTCGAGGCGCCCCGAGCGGCGTTCGGGAGTTCGAGGCCGGACCCGTCGGGGAAGCGGTACGTGCGCACCGGATCGACCGGACGCAGGTCCACGACCTCCTCGAGCTTCCCGCCCGCGCTCGCCTTGCGGCCACCGGTCTTGACGAACAGGTCGCGCAGGGCGGCCGGAAGAGTGATCGTGTCGGGCGTGGCCCACACGAGTGACCCACCGGGGGAGGCGTTGCGTTCGATGACGGTGACATCGTTGGCGGCGCTCGCCATGCGTGCCGCGGCCGCGAGTCCGGCCAGGCCCGAGCCGACGACGATGATCCTTGCCATGCCTCACAGCGTACGTGCCGCGCCGCCGCACCCCATCGCCCGGTCGGCTCACGCCCGGTCGGCTCACGTCCGACGGCTCACCCCGACGGCTTACGCCCGATAACCCGTTCGGGCTTGCGCTGTGCTGGCCCCCGTTCGGGCTTGCGCTGTGCTGGCCCCCGTTCGGGCTTGCGCTGTGCTGGCCCCCGTTCGGGCTTGCGCTGTGCTGGCCCCCGTTCGGGCTTGCGCCGTGTCGTCCCGCCGTTCGGGCTTGCGCCGTGTCGTCCCCCGGTCAGTCGACCTCCCGTGAGAGCCCCTCCAACATCGTGTTCTCGTCGAGCTGGTCGTACATCGTGTTCTCATCGACTTCGCCGTACATCGTGTTCTCGTCGAGTTGGCCGTCCATCGTGCTTTCCCCCGGCGCGTCGGCGCGCTGCGATGCCGCGTCCCCCATCCCGGTCACATCGGCGCCGTTGGCGCGAAGTGCAGCGATCAGGCGGCGCGCGGTCGTGCTGAGCGTGCCGAAGGTGGCGTCGCCGTGGTCCCTGACGTGGAGCGTCTGCTCGCGCGGCTCGGGCGGCAGCTCCTCGGCGTGCGCGCGGGTGCTGGCCGGGATCACCCGCCGTCCGTCGGCGAAGCCGGTCGACGCGTGCACCCTCCGCATCGCGCGCAGCAGCGCGAGCGGGTGCGGATCACGCGCCGCGGCCCGGTGGCCGCCGATCCGCCAGTACGCATCCGTATCGGCCGCGAAGGCGAAACGTCCCGTGCGCCGCGACCCGCCCGCGTCGAGAACCAGCAGGTCGAGCTTCTGGCGTCGCAGCAGGCTGGCTCCGGCGGCCGCCGCGTACGGCCCGAGCGGCGCGGCCGGATCGGCGAAGAACAGTATCCGCCCCCGCGCCCCGACGGCGAGCTGCTGCGCCCGGTGCGCCGAGCGCGACCAGCCGTTCGGCACGCGTGCCGTGTCCAGCAGCCGAACCCGTGGATCATCCCCGTACTCGCGAATCAGAGCACGATAAGTCGACTCCGTGCATCCGACGTCCAGCACCACGACGTCGAGCCTGGACACGTTGCGCTGCGCAACGGCCGCGTGGACGGCGGCCAGGGCGACGGATGGCCCGTGCCGCAACGACAGCAGGACCGACACAGGCTCGGTGACCTGCGGCGTTCGCGGACCGGCCGCGTGCAGATGCAGCAACGGAGGGGCGACCAGGACGGGCCGGCTGACGGGTAGTCGGGGCAGGATCCGGGGGGCAGCAGTGAGTCCTGGCACGCTTTCGAGTATCAGCGAGGTGCGTACGGCCCGCCACGCCGGTGGCAACCGAATGGAGCAGCGCGCTCACTCTCCGCCGATGCCCGCAGCTCCCTGCGGCGAGTCGGGCAATGCCTCGAGCACGTCTGGGCCCGTAGGGGCGCGTCAAGACGCGCAGGTGTGGCGGCGGCCGCGTGCCCCCACGGCGCGCGGCCGCCGTATTTCCCCACCCCGGCGAGTGCCGCCGGGGACCTGCGACCCCCCGCCGCTCTCCCTGCGCGGCCGGGCAGACCACGGCCGGTTTCTCCCCACCGATCGGAGCCGGGCTTCTCGAATCGTCGCGTGCCCGGGCCGATCGCGTTGCGCCGTGGCGGTGCGATCCACCGAGTAGGACCAGCCGACGGCCCGCAGGGTTGTCGCCGCAGCCTGTAACGAATTGATAACTCTGTGAAAGCACAGGTGGGACGGCCAATGTCGGATGCGGCCCACTCGAACGAGTGGCAATTCGGCAAAGGCGTAGCGGCCACCGCCCGGGCAGGCTACAGTGGACCCGTTCGAACAAAGATTCGAACAAGCCGCCGCCGGCGGACGCGGGGACGGTGACGGCGTGGGTACGTCCAAGGGCTCGGACGCATCCCCCACGCCGTCGCACGTCGGGGAAGCCCGCCGTCCGACCGGCGGCGCCGGACGAAGGACCGGGACTGGCGGACAAGGGCCTGGTCGGAGCAGACGACCAGCGGGACCGGAAGAAGGCAGAGGGTGGTAAGGATGGGCGTCGAGATGACCCAGGAGCTGCCGGACTCGGGCACCGCCGGCGACGAGGGGTACTGCGAGGTGCTCCAGGGCGCCGACGGCCCCGTCTACTTCCTGCACCAGGGGCTGCTGTTCATCGTGCACGACCTGCTCGGCTGCTGGACAGAGCTCGGCGAGGTGCACTGGCTGGTCAGCGCCTCTGTCGGCCGCTTCGGCGAGCCGGCCGTCTACCGCCTGCGCTGCGTCCTGCCCGAGCCGGACAACGGCCCCGCCGCCTGGACCGTCCGCCGCGCCGCTCCCGGCCAGTTCTGACCCCGGCTCACCCCGGCCCCGCCGCGCCGCTACCGTGCGCCGCCGCTTGGAGCGCTGCACAATTCGACCGCGCCGCTCGGCCACCGTGGGCGCTACCCGCCCTCGGTCCGTTGCTCCGCTCGCTTGCCGTGGGTGGTTACCCGCCCTCGGTCCGTTGCTCCGCTCGCCTGCCGTGGGTGGTTACCCGCCCTTGACCGGTTGCTCCGCTCGGCCGCCGGGTGTGCTATCCGCCCTCGGTCCGTAGCCCAGCTCGCCCTCCTGGGGCGCTACCCGCCCTCGGCCCGTTGCCCAGCTCGCCCGCCGGGGGTTCTGCATGCCCGGCCCCGGTCCGCCGCCCGTCGCCCGCCGGAAGCACTGTTCACTCGTGCTGCCTGTCGGTTGCTTCCCGCGGTGTGATTGAATCCGAGGCGGCCTGCTGCCGCCATATGAATCTGCTGTTCGAGTCCGCTGGGGGGAAGACTTCCGTGCACGGCGCCCTGTTCGCCCACCTCGACGTGTTCGGGATCGCCTTCGTCTGCGTGGCGGCTCTGGTCGCGGGATGCGTGGACGCGATGGTCGGCGGAGGCGGGCTGATCCAGCTGCCGGCGCTGCTGTTCCTGATGCCGCGCACGCCGGTGATCGCCCTCGGCACGAACAAGGTCGCCTCCATCGTCGGCACGAGCACTGCTGCCGGGCGCTACCTCCGGCGCACGCGCGTGGACTGGCGCGAAGCCGGCCCCATGGCGCTCGTCGCGCTCCTCGGCTCACTCACCGGAGCGCACGCCGCGAGCCTCATGCCCGCTACCGTGCTGGACACGATCGTCCTGGTCGCGATGGTCGCGATCGGCATCTACCTCTGGCGCAACAAGACCCTCGGCGTGGTCGAGGACCTGCGCTTCGGCGACGCGGCACTCGCCCGCATAGGCGTGATGGCCGCCGGCGGACTGGTCATCGGATTCTGGGACGGCATGGCCGGACCGGGCACCGGCTCCCTGCTCATCTTCTTCCTCGTCGGCGCGGTCGGTTTCGAGTTCGTCAGGGCGTCGGCGATCGCGAAGGTGGTCAACTGCGCCACGAACCTCGGCGCGCTGATCGTGTTCGCCCCGAACGGATCCGTCGCCTGGGGCCTGGCGGTCGCCATGGCCGCGTGCAACCTGTGCGGCGCGCTCATCGGCACCGCGCTCGCCACGACGCGCGGCTCGGCCTTCATCCGCAAGGTCTTCTTCGGTGTCGTCTCCCTCCTGATCGTGAGCGTCGCAGGCAAGCTCGCCCTCGGCTGACGGCTGTTGTCGTCGTGTTGCTCGCCCGACTACCCGCGCAACCGCAATCCCTGCGGCGTCAACGAGAACCCGGCATTGACCAGCAGCGCCGCCGGCCCGCCGAACGTACCGTCACCCGAGAGCACCGGCACCCCGTCGACCGCGCCGACCGTCAGCGCGCCGACCCGGCCCGAGCGAACCGAGTCTGCCAGCGCACGCGCAGCCAACTCGAGCACCTCGGGGTCGGGGTGAAACGTCAGGACCGTGCGGCCGCCGCGTTCGACGTACCAGACGAGCTGGCCGTCGTGCAGCACGACCAGCGCTCCCGCCTTCCGCCCAGGACGGTGCCCGAGCTTCGCCGGCTGGCCGCTCCCGCCGTCCGCCGACGCATCCGGCCGATGCGGCCAGTCGACCGCCGCGCCGTATGCGTTCGCCGGATCGGTCGCGGCCAGCACGATCGTCGCGGGCTGCTCCTTGCCCTTTCCGCGGCCGCCGAAGCCGCTCGGCTCCGCACGCAGCCGGTCCACGACGCCATCCGCCGCGAACTGCGCCGCCCCGAGCCCGTCCACGAAGTAGCCGCGCCGCACCCGCCCGACCTCTTCGAACGCTGACAGCACCCGGTATGCCGCGGAGAAGTTCCCCAGCGCGCCGACCCCGCCGCGCTCCGCGCCGACCGAGCCCCTGGTCACCAGGCCGTACCGGTCCAGCAGCACCTCGGCCTGGATCTGCGCGACCTGCGCCAGCTGAGCCGGCGACAGACCTGACGAGGCCGCCGCGGACGAACGCCCTGAGGGGCCCGCTCCGGAGGAACGCCCGGCTCCGGACGAGCGCTCCGATGAACCGTCCACCTCTGCACCCGACGATCCGTTCGAGGCGCCGCCGTCCGGGATCGGCACCGAGGCCAGGCGACGCACGCGCGACCACCGGCCCGCGGCTCGCCCCGCCTGGACCGTGGTCAACGACTGCTCGGCACCGGGCAGCGGAGCGGACAACCGCAGCGAGGCGTACCTACCGCGCGGCGTCGGGCGTTTCGCGCGGTGCGCCGTCTTTCCCGCGCCGAGCAGCGAGCGCATCGGGGCGAGCGTGTCGTTCGTCAGATGGCCTGCCCACAGCAGCTCCCACAGCGCGTCGAGCACGCGCTCCGGGGTCGCCTGGACGCCCTGCTCATCGAGTCGCGACATGAGACCGCGGAAGAACAGCGCGTTATCACCGGCGAGCTCCGTGAGGATCCTGCGGTGCAACTCGCCGAAGCCGTCGACCGGCAGCGGCTCCGGGAGCACGGCGGGCGCGATCGACGCGGGCGCCAGCGACACCCAGCCGTCGTCGACGGCCAGCGCACCGGCTCCCGTCCACGAGACCTCGCCGCCGGAGGTCAGCTCGTCGAGCATCGCGGGCCGATAGTCGGCCACCCGCGCAGGCAGGATCAGCCGCTCCAGTGCAGAGGCCGGTACCGGATACCCGGCCAACTGCTCGACCGCGCGCAGCACGCCGTCCACGCCGCGCAGTTTCGGCTGGGCCGAGCCCTCGCCGCCGCTCGTCGCGATGACGCCGTGCCACGCCGGGAGCATCCTGGCCAGCAGTGCCGGCGCCACCGGCTCGGCCTGCTCCCGCAGCGCCGCCACCGTGCGCCGCCGCAGCCTTCGCAGCACCCTGGCATCGCACCACTGCTCGCCGGCCGTGTCCGGCCGGAAGCCGCCGCGCACCACGCGCTGCTGCGCCGCCAGCCGCTCCAAGGTCGCCCTGAGCACGGCGATGCCGAGCCCGAAGTGCGCCGCCGCGTCCTCGACGGCGAACGGCGCGTGCGTCCGCGCGTATCTGGCCACGAGGTCGCCGAGCGGATCCGGCATCGGCTCGGTGAACGCCTCCGGGATGCCCACCGGCAGCGGGCAGCCCAGCGCATCGCGCAGCCGGCCCGCGTCCTCGATCGCCGCCCAGCGCTCCTCGCCCGCGATCCGGACCCGGATCGCCCGCTTGGTCCGCCCGAGGCCGATCAGCCACTCCTCGGCGATGCCGCGCCGCTCCGCCTCGGCCGTCGTCATCGGCCCGAGCAGGCGCAGCAGGTCGGCCGCGTCCTCGGCGTCCCGCGCGTGCCGTTCCGGGGAGAGGTGCTGCAGCTCGGCCTCGAGCTGGTTGATGACCTCGTTGTCGAACAGATCCCGCAGCTCCGGCTGGCCCAGCAGCTCCGCGAGCAGCGACGGGTCCACCGCCAGCGCGGCGGCGCGGCGCTCGGCCAGCGGCGAATCGCCCTCGTACATGAACTGCGCGATGTAGCCGAACAGCAGTGACTTCGCGAACGGCGACGGCGCGTGCGTCTCCACCTCGACGATGCGCACCCGCCGCGCCTCGATGTCCCCGAGCAGCTCGACCAGACCAGGAAGGTCGAACACATCCTGCAGGCACTCCCGGACCGTCTCCAGCACGATCGGGAACGACGCGAACTTGCTCGCCACCGAGAGCAGGTGCGCGGCGCGCTGCCGCTGCTGCCAGAGCGGAACGCGCGCGTTCGGCCTGCGGCGCGGCAGCAGCAATGCGCGCCCCGCGCATTCGCGGAAGCGCGAGGCGAACAGCGCCGAGCCGCCCACCTCGTCCGTCACCAGCTGCTCGATCTCCTCGGCGGCGAAGCGCGCGAGCTCCGCTTCCGGCCGGGCCGTCTCCGAATCCTCATCCCAGTCCGCGTCCGGAACGCGCAGCACGATGCCGTCGTCCGCGTGCATGACCTGCGCGTCCATCCCGTGGATCGCGCGCAGCCGCGCGCCGATCGCCAGCGCCCACGGCGCGTGGACCTGGGCGCCGAAGGGGGAGTGGATGACCAGCCGCCAGTCACCGAGCTCGTCGTGAAAGCGCTCGACGACGATCGTTCGATCATCCGGGACCAGGCCGGTCGCCTCGCGTTGCTCCGTCAGATAGCCGAGCAGGTTTCCCGCAGCCCACTCATCGAGCCCCGCCTCCCGCAGCCGAACGTGCGCCTGCTCGGCTTCGAGCCCGCCGAGCTCGCGCGTGAACGCGCCGAGGGCCCGGCCGAGTTCGAGCGGGCGGCCGAGCGCGTCGCCGTGCCAGAACGGCAGACGGCCCGGCTGGCCCGGCGCCGGGGAGACCAGCACCCGGTCGTGCGTGATCTCCTCGATCCGCCACGAGCTGGTGCCGAGTGTGAACACGTCGCCCACCCGCGACTCGTAGACCATCTCCTCATCGAGCTCGCCGACCCGCTTGGCCTGCTTCTGATCCCCGACCAGGAAGACGCCGTAGAGCCCGCGATCCGGAATCGTGCCGCCCGAGGTGACGGCCAGCCGCTGCGCCCCCGGCCGCGCCTCGACCCGGCCCGCCTCGCGATCCCACACGAGACGCGGCCGCAGTTCGGCGAACTCGTCACTCGGATAGCGGCCCGCGAGCATGTCGAGCACGGCCTCGAACACCGACTCGGCCAACGTCGTGAACGGCGCTGCCCGGCGGATCGCCGCCAGCAGGTCGGCCGTCTGCCAACCGTCGACCGCGACCATCGCCACGATCTGCTGAGCCAGCACGTCCAGCGGATTACGCACCGCGTGCACCGACTCGATCCGGCCCGCGCGCATCCGCTCCGCGACCACGGCCGCCTGCAGCAGGTCCCCGCGGAACTTCGGGAAGATCACGCCGCGGCTGACCGCGCCGACCTGGTGCCCGGCCCGGCCCACCCGCTGCAGCCCCGAGGCGACCGAAGGCGGCGACTCCACCTGGACGACCAGGTCCACAGCGCCCATGTCGATACCGAGCTCGAGGCTCGAGGTCGCCACCACCGCGGGCAGCGATCCGGCCTTCAGCGCCTCCTCGACCTCGGCGCGCTGTTCCTTCGACACCGAACCGTGGTGCGCCCGCGCGAGCAGCGGCGGCACGCCCTGAACCTGGCCCGCCTCGCCCATCAGCTCGGCGGGTGGACGGCCCTGCCGTGGTTTTTCCTGCTCTTCGGGAGGGTTCAACTCGGCCCAGCGGATCTCGTTCAGCCGATTGCACAGTCGCTCCGCCAGGCGCCGTGAATTGGCGAACACCAGCGTCGAGGTGTGCTGCTCGATCAGTTCCGCCACACGCTGCTCCACGTGCGGCCAAATGGAGGAACGCTGCCTACCGCGCTCCTCGGCAGGCATGGCGTCCTCGTCCAGCGCGGCGATCTCGGCCATGTCCTCGACCGGCACGACCACCTTCAGATCGAAGGTCTTCGCCGACGGCGGCGCGACGACGACGGCCGGGCGCGGGCCGCCGAGCCAGCTCGCCACCTCCTCGGGCGGCCGGACCGTCGCCGACAGGCCGATGCGCTGCGCCGGCCCGTTCAGCAGCAGGTCGAGCCGCTCGAGGCTGAGCGCCAGATGGGCGCCGCGCTTCGTTCCGGCGATCGCGTGCACCTCGTCCACGATCACCGTCTCGATGCCGCGCAGTGCCTCGTGCGCCTGCGAGGTGAGCAGCAGGAACAGTGATTCGGGGGTGGTGATCAGGATGTCCGGCGGCTTGGTGCCGAACCTCCGGCGCTCGTCGGCGGGCGTGTCCCCGGTACGCACCGCCACCCGCACATCCGGCTCCGGCAGCCCAGCGCGCACCGCCTCCTGCCGCAGCCCGGCCAGCGGCGCGCGCAGGTTCCGCTCGACGTCCACGCCCAGCGCCTTGAGCGGCGATACGTACAGCACCCGGCAGCGCAGCTTCGGATCCTCGGCCGGCGGCCCGAACGCCAGCCGGTCCAGCGCGGCCAGGAACGCCGCGAGCGTCTTGCCGGAACCGGTCGGCGCCACCACCAGGGCGTTATGGCCGGCCTGGATCTCCGCCCACGCGCCGAGCTGAGCGGCGGTCGGCTGCGCGAAGGCGCCGCTCAACCAGCGCTGCGTCGGTTCGGCGAAGTAGTCCATGACCCCATGGTGCCCGCCGCCGCCGACAAAAGCCGAGGTAACGGAAATGGATGCACCGAGAAGGCGGTTCCGAACAGAGTTCGGATGCCTTTTCGGTACATCCACGATTCCCGAGGGTGCCCGGGAGGGAGACCGCTAGCGGCGGTGGTTCGACTGCTGCGCGGTCGAGAGCCGCTTGCGCAGGAGCAGGCTGGCGCCCCCGAGAGCGCTCGCGCCGAGCGGCGCGACGACCTTGTCCGCACCCGAGCCGGTCTCCGCGAGCGCGCCGGAGCTCTTCCAGACCTTCGGCTTCGGAGCGGCGTGCTTCGGCTTGTGGGCCGGCGGGGTCTTCGGCGGGGTCGTCGTTTGGCAGCCGCACTGCCGGCCCGGCGTGTGGGTGCCGCCGTTGCTGCAGTTGTTGTCCGACGCCGAGTTGAGCAGGCCGATCACGGTGACACTGTTGCCGCAGGCGTTGACCGGCGCGCTGACCGGCACCTGGACCGTGTTGCCGGAGCCGACGCCCGGGGAGTCGCTCGAGCCGCCGTGGGCCGTGCCGCCGGTCGAGCCCGAGCCCTTGCCGGAGCCGTTCGAGCAGTCGTTGCCCGTCGCGGTGTTGCCGACGCCGGCGCCGGTGACCGAGTTGCCGCACAGGTTCACCGGCACGGAGACCGGGATCTGGACCAGGTTGCCCGAGCCGACGCCGGGCGAGTCGGTCGCCCTGCCGCCGGCGGTGCTGCCGGACGAGCCCGAGTTCGAACACTTGTTGTCGGACGCCGAGTCGAGGATGCCCACGACCGAGACCTGGTTGCCGCAAACGTTGACCGGAACGCTCACCGGGATCTGGATCAGGTTGCCGGACAGTACGCCCGGAGAGTCGGCCGCGCCGCCGTTGGCGACGGTGTCGGCCTGCGCGACGCCCATGCCGAGGCCGCCGACCAGCAGGCCGCCGGTGGTCATTCCGAGGACGACGCGCCGCTTCGTCGAGTGATGCATGAAAACCCCTGAGTTGGTCCTACGGGCAGTAGCCCACTGACTGAGGACAGGAACGAGGTATGACGATCGAGGGCTACCGCAAATCGTAGGAATACCGCAGACGAGTGATAGTCCGCATCGTCCGACGGTCATCCGGGAGCTCGTCCGTCCTGGACGCCGAGAGCCCGGCCACCGTGCATCGCAACGCGGTGGCCGGACCCTTGGAGAAGCGCCGACGTGACCGGGGCCGAGCCTGTCGGCCGACCCCGGAGGTGGGGCACCGGCTAGTTGAAGTTCTGGCAGTTGTTGCCGAACGCGGAGTCGAGCAGCCCGATCACCGTGATGCTGTTGCCGCAGACGTTGACCGGAACGCTGACCGGCACCTGGATGTTGTTGCCGGACAGGACGCCGGGCGAGCCCGCGGCGAAGCCGTGCGCCGAGGTGTCGGCCATGGCCGCACCGGCGCCCACGACGACAAGGGCGCCGGTGACACCGGTGAGCGCGGCAAACTTCTTGACGTTCATGAACAGTCCTCCTTGTCGCGGCCGCTGAGACCGCGGCATGCGTTACAGGGCAGTGGCCGCGTCGAGACGGATCCGGCTTTCGCATCCGAGCCGTCTCGGGCCACGCAGAGGAAACGACGGCGGCGCCCCGGGGGGTACGGATCCTTCGGCATCGTCCCTCTTTAAGGGGAACGAATAATCACCGCGCCATCCGCTGATCGGATGACTGCTGACCGGTATTCAAAAAATCTTCCCTGCTCAATGAACATCCGCCCGTTTGCATGTGTGGCGGGTGGGAATCGGGGTAGCACTCGGGCAAGGTCACGGCCGTCCCCGTGCGGATTCCCGTCGCCCGCTGCCGTCTCGCTACGCTGAGCGAGGGAGTGACGGCGCGTCGGGACCCGCACACCGGTAAAAACCGGTAGCGTGGACTGCGACACTCGAATGAGTGAATTGTGCTACCCGTGCCTGCATGGGTCCGCTGTGGAGAGAGGAGGCGTTCGATGGTTTCGAGCCGCAGGGCCACGGCCCCGCATCTGGTTCCGGTCGATGACGGCGAGCGGTGGTACGGGGAGGGGGAGGAAGCTGCCGGAATCGGCCAGCGGATCGCCACCGTCCGGCCGCGGAGCTTCACCGACGCGAAGGTGATCGGTGAGTACTTCCGGGCCGGCGTTCCCGTCATCATGAACCTCGCCGACCTGGAAGAGGGCGACGCCAAGCGCATCGTCGACTTCGCCTCCGGCCTCATCTTCTCGCTGCGCGGCGGAATAGAGCGTGTCGCGGCCCGGGTGTTCCTGCTGACTCCGGCGGGCCTCGAGATCGTGGACGGCGCGGACAGCCCGTCGCAGGATCCCGGCTTCTTCAACCAGGGCTGAGTCCCGCCCCCCGGCGCGCGAGATCGGTGGGGTCCGGCGCGCCCCGAAAAGACTTCCGGCTGTGCCTCGCGAGCGAATTCTCCGCTCGCAGGGCACAGCCGCGCGCGTTTCTGACGAATGATCAGATAATGAGAGTGTTACTCGTGCGGAGTATTCTTCGGATAAGTCAGCCGAGTCCTCCGCAGTCGAGTGCCGCCGGAAGTGAAATGCCCTCGGCGAGATCCGGCGCCGGGCGGATCGGACCGCGCCGCGTGCTCAGCGGGATAGTGCCCGCCCAATACGGCCCGGAGAGATCTGATTCGTCGTCGGCGACGTGGTCTTCGCGCGTCTTGAGCGAGACGGCGTCGAGTTCCAGGGCGACGATCGCGGTGGCGGCGTCCTCCTTCGCCGTCGGCGGCCGGGACAGCTCGGAGCGGCCGGGGTGCATCTTGTCGATCAGGCCCCGCATGGCCGCGAGGCGCTCCTCTGCGCTCCGTACGATCCGGGCCTCGCCGTGCGCAACCACGCTCCGGTAGCCGACCGAGTGGTTCGTCCACGAGCGGGCCAGCACGAGTGCGTCGAGGATGGTGACGGTGACGCAGATCGGCTCGCCGTCCAGCAGCGCGAAGCGCCCGCCGCTGGATCCGTGCACGTATATCGTCTCGTCCACGCGCGCGAGCATCGTCGGCAGTGCGACCGGCCGGCCGTCGCGGATGAAGGCGACGTCGCAGTGCAGGGACTCGTCCAGGACGGCGTGCACGGCGGCCCTGTCGTAGGTCGTCCGGGAGCGGTATCTGGTCGGGGCGGACAGTTCGGTGGCGGCGTAGACTTGCTTCATTTTATGTCCTAGTACATAATGTTGATTGTGTCAGAACAATCTCTCTGGTGGGAACGCTACAAGCTGGCCGGGGCGGGCGCAAGCGAGATCGCCGCCTCGGTGGAGGCCGCCGTGACGGCCGGCCTGCTCAACCCGGGCGAGGCGCTGCCTCCGGTGCGCGAGCTGGCCGAGCGGCTCGGCGTCAACCCGAACACGGTCGCCGCGGCCTACCGCAGCCTGCGTGACCGGGGCACGGTCGAGACGCGCGGCCGGGCCGGGACGCGCGTGCGCGAGCGGCCGAGCCGCAGCCTCCGGCAGCGGACGTACGCCGTGCCGGAGGGCGTGCGCGACCTGACGTCGGGGGAGCCGGATCCCGAACTGCTCCCGCGGCTGGCGCCGCCGAGCCGCATCGACGTCTCGCACTACCGGTATGCCACGTCGATCGAATCCGCGCTGGAGGAGCAGGTGCGGCTGAGGCTGGCCCGGCACTTCGACGTGCGGAAGGCACAGGCGCAGGCCTTCCACGGTGCGCCGGCAGCTGACGAGGCGTCGATCGAGGCGGCCGAGCTGGTGACTCGGTCGAAGTTCCTGCCGGTGTTCGGCGCGCTGGACGGCATCGACCGCCTGCTCGCGACGCACACGAGGCCCGGGGACAAGGTCGCGATCGAGGACCCGGCCTGGGGAAACGCGCTGGATTCCCTCGCCTCGCGAGGCCTGACGGCCCAACCGATGCGGGTGGACGACGAGGGCCCTGATCCAGCCGACCTGCGTACCGCGCTGGCGGCAGGGACGCGAGCGGTGATCGTGACGACGCGGGCGCAGAACCCGTACGGAGCAGTCGTATCACCGCGTCGTGCGGCGCTGCTGCGCGCGGAGCTCGCCGCGCACCCCGAGGTGCTGACGATCGACGACGATCATGGTGCTGATCTCACGCCCGGTGTTCCGCACGTGCTCTGCGGCGCGACGGAGCACTGGGCCTATCTGTACTCGACGTCGAAGTCCTACGGCCCGGATCTACGTCTCGCGGTCCTCGTCGGCGACGACGACTCGACGGACCGCGTCGCCGGCCAGTTGCGGCACACCGCGCGACGCGTCTCGGGCGTGATGCAGGAGATCTGGGCGACGGCGCTGGCGGACCCGGAGCACGACGCCGTGCTGGCGCGCGCCGCCGAGACGTACGCCGAGAACCGCCGCGTCCTGATCGGTGAGCTCGCGCGGCGCGGCATCGAGGCGCACGGCGAGACCGGCCTCAATGTCTGGATCCCGGTTCCGGACGAGACCGCGGCCGCGACGGGCCTGCTCGCGCGCGGATGGGCCGTATCCCCCGGCTCGTGGTTCCGGGTCCGCACCGGCCCCGGCGTCCGCGTCACGATCGCCGGCCTGCGCCCAGGCGAGGCCGCCGCGCTGGCGGAGGCGGTGGCAGCCGCGCTCGGCCACGGCGATTCGGGCAGGTCGACGGCGCAGCGAACGGTGCCGGTATGAACCGCCCCACCGTCTCCACCCTGGGCCCGCGTAGATCTCCACCCGCGCCTCCACCGTGGTTCGAACCCTAGGTTGATCACATTCCCGCAGGCCCAGGCGATAGTCGAGGCATGACCACTTCGGACTGGATCCTCGACATCGCCCTCATCCTCGTCGTCCTGCGTCAGATCCGCTGGAGCCGCATCGACGCGATGACCGTGATCGTGCCGCTCGGCATCGTCGCGTACGTCGCGCACAAGTACCTCACCCCGATCCCGACGAGCGGCAACGACCTGGTGGTGATCGGCGTGTTCGCCGCGGTCGGCACCGTGCTGGGCGTCGCCGGCGGGCTCACCACCCACATGCGCGTGGACCAGGGCAGGGTGTCCGTCCGCGCCGGATTCGTCGCCGCGAGCCTGTGGATCGCCGGCATGGGCGGCCGGCTCGCCTTCGCCATCTGGAGCGAGCACAGCGGCGGCCCGACTCTGATCCGGTTCAGCGAGCAGCACCACATCACCTCGATCCAGGCGTGGGTCAGTGCCCTGATCCTGATGGTGCTCTGCGAGGTCTGCACCCGCGTGGGCGTGATGGTGGTCCGCTACCTGCTCGTCAAGCGCACGCCGGCGCCCGCGCTGAGCACCGTGATCGAGCCGACGACGTCCGCCGTCACCCCGCTCGTCGGATCCGTCCGCCGATGACCCCCGCGACCGCGGCGGACCGGTTTAATGCCGATTGACGATCGGCGGGGTGCTCGGCAGCGGTGGTAGACCGGTTGTATGGGTTCTGCATTGACGCCGGGTGCCCGGGAGCGGGCGTTCCGGGAGAAGCGGCGGCTTCGGGCCGCGGAAC
>Ga0310811_10000639_pt1 | contig 44651 bp, 52 predicted proteins | sample YCmetagenome_FD_207642 | JGI IMG/M metagenome (GOLD analysis project Ga0310811, IMG submission 207642) | Soil microbial communities from experimental microcosm in Duke University, North Carolina, United States - YC | ecosystem: Engineered > Artificial ecosystem > Soil microcosm > Unclassified ...
GCCTGAGGTGATTACGGTGACACTGCCCTAATTCCCCAAGCCCACCACCCTCACTCCCTTTCGAACACCAGCACCTGGGAGAATTTCTCCCCTTTTCGGTTGGTGCCCTCGTCAGTGATGGTCAGCACCTTGCCGTCGGGTGAGACCCTGCGGATCGCGATGCCGACGATCTTGCCGTCGCGCTTCTCTTCGGACTTCACGGTGAAGGCGTCCACCCTCACGGCGTTCAGCGTGTCGTAGTTCGCCGATCCGGCCATCGGATAGTCTTTTCCGTCCAGTCTGGAGATGAAGCTAACGTGCATCGCCTCGCCGCTCGCGCCGACACCGATCCATTCGACCGAAACGCCGCCGTCCGGGGTCGCTCGGTAGGTGCGCGTCTGGCTGCGCCAGCCCGGCCCGGGAGTGAAGGTCGATTTCGCGACATTGAGCTTCCACGTCCCCACGATCGGACTGGCGGCCGAAGCTGCCTGTGGCGCTGCCTGCGCGCCCGACATCGCCAGCGCGACGAACGATCCGAACAGCCTCAACCATGAACCCATCGCACCCCTCCCCACCTGCAATCCCGGTAAGGGTGCCACGATTGCGGCGGCAATGCACCAATTCCCCAAACTCCGGATCACCTCCGCTACCACCCCGCTAAATTCTCTCGAAAATGCACCTAAAAACAGCCGAAATGCCTTTGTTTATGACAATAATCGCGATTAGCTTTTCAGGTCCCGATCGTAATTAAGGGACAATCCATGGAAAGCTGCACGGATCGCAACGGCGACAAGTGGGAAATCTATCAGACAACCGCGGGTTGGCGTTGGCGCCGGATTGCCGCGAACGGCAAGATCGTCGGCGCCTCAACCGAAGCATATTCAAGCAAAGCGAACTGCATCTCCAACGCTGAGCGCAACGGGATGACCTGCACCCCGCGCTAACTCCCCAACCCCCTCACCACCTCCGCCACTTCCCCAAGATCATCCCCCAGCTGGTGATCCCGCCCTGGCAGCTTGTGCACCACCGCCTGCGGGATCGCGCGGGCGTAGAGGTCGGCGTGCGCGGGCGGTGCGGTGTCGTCGTCCTCCCCATGAAACACATGGACCGCGGCGCCGCGCGGCAGCCTGTCGCCCAGGTCCCGCGGCAGTTCATACTCGTCGCCCGGCCAGCCGCCCTCGCCGACGAACGGCGCGCTCACCGAAATGATCGCGGCCAGCTCGCGCTCTGCTTTCCGCTCGGCGAGCGCGCCCATCAGTATGGTCCCGCCGATCGAATGGCCCACCACCACCGCGCCCTCGTCCAGCGCCGCTATCTCGCGCCGGATCGCGGGCGCCCATTTGGCGAAGCTCGGGTCGTCCTCGTCCGGCATGCGCGGGTAGCGAACCTCAAAGCCCTCGCCCAGCTCGCGCCTCAGGCTGGCGGCCAGCTTGTCGTCCCACCCGTCATGCACATCCGCCCCGCCGCCCTGGATGAACAATATCTGCCGCATGATCCCAAAAACGCGCGGGCGATTGATGGGGTTCGAGGAAAGGCTATCCTCCTTCCGTCACGGCGACACGAAAGGCCCCGCATGCCCCGACGGCGCGATCCCAACTATAAGACCGGCCACCTCTGCCGCTTCTGCGGCGAGCTGGTGCCGTGGGGCACGATCCTTCGCCTGATCCGCGTCGATCCGAACACGCCGGCGTTCATGCTGTCGGAAAGCGCCTGCCATACCGATTGCCTGGCGCGCGTGCTGCGGCCAGAGGTCGAGCTAAGCTTCCACCGCCACTGGAACGGCCGCGCGCCGATGCCTGATGATGACGCGGATATCGACGGAAAGCCCTGCGCCATGTGCGCCAAGGGCATCGCTCCGCCGGACCTCGTCCGCCTCCGCGTCCAGCGCCCCGTCGGCACCGTCAAGCAGCCCCAATTCGACGAGCAGACCCTTCCCCTCCATTTCGACTGCCTCGCCGCGGTGAGCACCTCCAAACTGTTCTGAGCTCCAGCCTGTGATACAGTCCCTGGAAACGGGGGAATCTCAATGACCGAACGCGACCAGAGGCTGACATTCGTGGTCCTGTGGGTCTTCGCCATCTTCAACTACATCTACGGCGACATCGGGATGGTCTTCTCGATTTTCGTCCATCCCGAAGAGCTGGTGCGGCTTCGGCAGGGCCTCGGCAGCGGCGGGATGAGCGACACCTTCTTCCTCGGCGGTGCGATCCTGATGGAAGTCGCGTTCGCGACCATGCTGATGTCGTGGATCGCAAGGCTTGGCGTTGCCCGCTGGGCCAACATCCTGGCGGGCGTCCTGTTTACCTTGGTGATGGCGGTCATCACCTTCGCGCGCGGCATTCCGGCGCTGAACTATTACAGCTTTTGCGGCGTGATCGAGATTGTGACGACCGCCTACATCGGCTGGCGTGCGTGGAACTGGCGGCCATCCGCCGCCTGATCGGTCACTTCAGCTCCAGCACCACCGGCCCCGACACCGGGTCGGTATCGCCTTCCAGCGTGTCGCGGAACGTGTCGAGCGTGGCGATCATGTGCGGCCGCGCCGCTGCCATCGCGTCCATGTCGTCCCACTCGCCGATGATGCAGTAGCTCCCCTCGCCGGTCTGGATCATGTTGACATGCCTCAGGCCCGGCCAGTCGCGGTCCACGCTTTGATGCGCATCGAGGAACTCCTGTTCCCGGCCCTGCTTCACCTTGAACCGGACGGCGTTGAATGCGGTCATCGTTTCGGCCCCTTGCTGGAGGAAGCCAGCGCTCATACTCCTCCGCGGCCCCAGTCAAAAGCGGCTTAGCGACCGCTGGCATTGGCCGCCGCAATCTCCTAGGCTGTCTTCAACCACTCGCCTTCAAAGGAACCGGACCATGGCCAAGGGACAGAAGAAGTCGAACAAGGAAATCCGCAAGCCGAAGAAGGAAAAGCCCAAGGCGAGCCCGGCCGGTTCCTCCGGCAAGGGCCTCGGACCCAAGCAGTCGGACTTCTAGGCTTCCGCCCTACTTTCCTGCCGCCAGCAATCCGATCACCGACACGACCGGATATTGCACCACCATCAGGAACAGCAGGATCACATTGATCCGCTCGTCCTTGACGAACATCGCCGCGATCAGCGCGGGGATGAACAGCGCCAACGACCAGCGGCCGGCCTGCCCACGCAGCGGGTTGTCGCCAAGCGCGACGAGGAAGCTCAGCGCGATCACATTGCACAGCACCATGCCGCCCAGCACCCATTTGCGGTGCTCGAAATAATAGTCGTCATAGTCCGGCCACTCGCCGGCATCGTGGGGGAAGGTGATCCGGGCGACGAAATAGTAGGTGCCCATCACCAGCAGCCCGCCGAGCAGGCTGGCATAGGTCGGCGGCACCACGTCCCGGACCGACCAGGCAACCATCCAGAAGCTGGTGAGGTCGAGCGCCACCAGCAGGCCAAGCAGCGGCGTCAGCCAGCCGATGCGGATCTTGCGCCGCGACTGGATCGCCGTTCCGAACCCGCCCAGCACCTCGGCCAGGCCCAGGCCGAGCAGCAGGCCGAAAAGGGAAAAGACGAATTCGAAGTCGCTCATGGCCACCCCCGCTTCGCTTCATGGCCCGCCGCCGGCGGCGCGTCCAGCGGTGGCAAGCGGGGCCCAAGGGGGCGCAGAATCTGCGGTCCTCAGCGGAGGAGAGCGCGACCTCGGTTAAAGAGCAGGAATAGCCCGGCTAGCGCTCGATCCGGATTTCGACCCGCCGGTTCTGAACCTCGCGGACCCCGTCCTCGGTCGGAACCATCGGACGCTCCTCCCCATAACCGGCAACGCTGATCGCGTTTGAAGGGACGCCGCGCTTCTCCAGTTCGTGACGGACCATTTCGGCCCGCTTGCGCGATGCTGTCAGGTTGAAGGCAGCGCCGCCCGACCGGTCGGTATGGCCTGACAATGCGAGGCGCGATCCGGGGCTCGCCCGCCACGCCGCAACGGCCTGGTCGAGCACCGCCTGGTCGTCGCTTCGAATGTCAGGCTTGCCCCAGTCGAAGAACAGCATCAGTGGACCCGTCGGCGCCGGCTGTTGCCCGATGGCAACGCTCGCCGCCGCCATTGCCAGGCCCAGGGCAAGGACGCATTTCAACATTCGCTTCGCTTCATTTGCAATGATCATCGGCAGGCAGGCTTAAGGCCCGCACGCCGCCTCGGCAACGCGCAAAAAGAAACCCCGGGGAGACCAGCTCCCCGGGGTAACTTTTGCTATCAAGCCAGTCCGGCTTAACCGCGTTCCGGCTCCGGCGGAGGCGGCGGCGGCGGCGGCGGCGGAGGCGGCGGTGGGCACGCTTCCGTAGCCAGGATCACCGAGCCGTCCGGGCAGGTCTGCGTCGCCGGCGGAGGCGGCGGCGGAGGCGGCGGCGGAGGCGGCGGAGGCGGCGGCGGCGGAGCGAAGTTGTACGTCAGGCTCAGCAGCAGCGAGTGCGACCGCCAACGACCCTCGAGACGGCTGTCCGTCTGGGCAAGGCCGGAAATGTCATACTTGAAGGTCGTCGTATTGAAGAAACGATACTTCAGGCCAAGGTCGATGTTGGCGGTGAGGGCGCGGCGAACGCCGGCCATGACCTGCCAAGCGAACACGCTGTCGCTGTCGCTGTCATTGACATTGGTGCCATCGTCGACGTCGTGCTTGATGCGGGCAAGACCGCCACCGGCGCCGACAAACCCGCTCCAGCCATCGTCATCGCCGAAGTCGAGATAACCGTTGACCATCGCCGAGAAAACGGAACCTGCTCCGTCGGCATCGAACGTCTGATCGCTGGTGCCGCCGATGAGACCCGAGGCGAACGTCGCTTCGTGGATCCCGGCATGCTTGTAGGCAAGTTCGCCTTCAAGACGGAAGCCACCGAAATCGTAACCCCCGTTGAGGCCGATGTCGTAGCCAAGGTCATAGTCGAGAATGATCGCGTCATTCACGTCGGTTCCAACGTCGTTCGAAAAGTCGAGCTTGGTGTCCTCGACGATCATCGCGCCCGCATCGACGCCGACGTACCAGCTATGGTCGCGAGCGACAGCTGGGGTCGCCAGCGCGGTCGAGGCAAGCGCCGCCATAATGGCCAGCTTCCGCATAGATATCCCCTTTCACGTGCATTCCAAAACAGAACTGCTCGAACACCTTATGAGAGGGCCGGTTGCGGTGCAAGATTACAAATCTCCAGTCTGTTGCCGAAAAGCCGCACAAAACCCTTTGTTCTCGGCAAAAGGCGCGGGAGGAGCCGTCAGGACGCGATCAACCCGTGCGTCCGGAGCATTGCCAGGATCGAGCCGACCGCGGACCTGCATTGGCTATCGATAACCGTCCCGCCGGCAGGGTCGGAGATGGCCGGCTGGCGTGCCCGCACCACGGCCAGCCCGCCAACTCGATATTCCTCGGCCCGGACGACGCCGGTCTCCCAGCCTCCTCCGGTTCGCAGCACGGTTAGCCCGCTGCTCCGGTCGAGCACTCGCATTCCCTCGATCGGCGCAATGTATCTCCAACCGCCGTCGGAATAGCCGGCTAGCATGCCCTCCTTGCCGGCCCAGGCTCCGGTCGCGTCATTGGCGACCAGGTAGCAGGTGCCGGTTGCCGGGCTCGTGGGAGGCGCGGACAGGGTCACGCTTTCGACGAGCGGGCAGAGCAGAAGGTCAATCCTTTGAAGCGCTTCATTATGATGCTCCGGCCCCCGCAGCCCGTCGGCATGGTCGCCCGAAAACAGCTGTGCGACGCTGCCCTTGACCCATTTCAATCGGCCCAGGCTTGGCTCCCATGTCACCCGCAGGCGGTGCTGCCGGGCCACGGTGAGCAGGCCGCTGGCCCCTTCGACCATCACGGTTCGGGCCTCGTCGATCGAGGCTGCAACCAGCGCGATCCGCTTACCTCCGGTCATTGCCAGCCGATGGACCCATTCCGCCCCGGCCCTGGTCTTGCCGAACCCACGCCCGGCCATCATCAGCCAAACCCGCCAGCCTTCGCTCTGCGGCGGCAGCTGGCCTTGCTGCGCCCATAGTTCGAACGCCGTGTCGATCATCAAAAGGTCGCGCGGCGTGCATTTCGCCAGCCAATTGGCCAGCTCCTGGTCGCTCATCGCCGCCAGCCGCTTGGCATGGGCGAGCGACAGGAAGGTCTTCACGGCCGCTGCAACGCCCACATGATCAGCGCGGCGACATTGGCCGACTTGGTTTCAACTTGGACGTGCGTAGGACCGTCTGGGGGACGCTCCGCTTCCCCCTGCTCCTGCTCCCGCAACCGCTGCAGCCGTTCGACAATCCGTTCGCGCGCTTCCTGCCATTCCCGGTCGTCGACATGTTCATCGGCCAAGGCGGCATTGTCGCGGTGCATCCGGAGGAGCGCTAGCGCCACGCGGTCCGAATATTCGCGCATCACGGTTTTCGTCCCGTCGCGCGCAATCACCGTCTTCTCGACACCGTGAAGCGCCCGTTCGAGCAGCATCATCTCAAGCTGCGCATAGCCCGTGGCCAGCGCCCGGTCCCACCCGGCGCGAAAACTGGCGTCCTTGCCCCTGCGGACATAGGCCATGCTGGTCGACACGCCGGCCTTCTTCGCTGCCAGCTTGACGTTGCAGCATTCGGCCAGCGCTTCGATGAAGCCCTTCTGCTTTGCGGCGGTCCAGCTGCGGTATGATGGTTTAACCTTGCGGACCCGCTTCCCGCCTTCAAGGACCAAAGCACCCAAGCCCGCCTCCACGCCAAAAGAAAAGGCCGCATCCCGGAGGAAACGGCCCGAATCGCAATTTTCGACTGTTCCTGTCTTGTGCCAAATGAGCGTGACGATGTCAAGCATTTTTTACCACATAGGTACAATTATTTTCGTCGAAATACTATTTCGCAATGGCCGGTCAAGCGCCAATATGGGCATCGCCCGGGGAGGGTTAAGTTGATGCTGCGTGCGGTCCGTTGGGCTTGTTTGACAATCGGCGCGCTCGCTTTGGCGAGACCTGCCGCCGCCGCCCCTTTCATCATTGGCAATGCCGGAGATCCACGCTGCATTGCGGCGCTGGACATGGCCGCGCAGGCGTTTCGGTCGACCAGTTTCGACATGTCATGGCCGATCCGTGAAGCGGCCGACCGGGTGATGAGGATCGTCGTTCAGCAAAGCGACGCCGACACCAGTGGCGGCAGGACCATAACCACCGATCCAGCACATTTCGACACCATCAAGCGGACGCTACGCGACGACTATGCGGTAGACATTGAATGGGGCAAGCGACAGCCTTCGGGCAAGCGGTTGGCCGTGGTCGCATGGCCGCACGGCTGGCAGGGCGACATGTACACCGTCCATCTTCTTCCGAGCGGCACAACGATCGACGATTTTGCCGGTCAGTTGACTGCGAGCATGGCACGCACCGACACACCGATTGATCCCCTGCTGGGTGACAACCGCTGGACCCCGCCGCTGATCATATTGGATGGCCGCTCGGACAGCTATTGGCTGGTCGATGTCGGCGAACCTTATGACATCCTCCCTGACTGGAAAGTCATCGTCCTTTCCGGCGGGAAGGCGACCACGCCCTGTCGCATCGGTTTCGGCTACTCGAAAACCTCCGGCCTCGCAGCGATGCCAATTGCCGTGCGTCAACTGGCTGCCGCGCTCTATGAGGCGCTTGGGCCGGGTGAGAATGAAGGAACATTGCAACCAACCGCTCGAACCCGCCTCGCAGTCGAACGGGGCTGGGCCAATGCCGATTTGCGCCCGTGGGCGCTCGCAGAGCCCTATAATACGCGCGCCGAAGTCGATCATGGCCTTGTCAACTGGGCAAAAGCCAATCCCAAGCGGGCAGCACTCCTTCGCCGGATCAAACTTCTTTATCCTGAGGCAGAGCTTGCGCTGACCCATCATTATGCTTCGCGGCCCGATCAGCAGGCTTCTGCGCCGTCGCTCGGCCGCCAGATGCTGGATAATATGTTCCGCAGCTATTTCACTTTTTCCAAGAAGTCCCCGCCGGACCAATAAGCCAATTCGTTTCGGTTCCGATTGCCAGCCGACCCGTTCGCTGTCAGACCGATGCGGCTATGCTGCCGCCATACGCAGTTCGCTTACTTCCGCACGACCCCGCGTGGGCGGACCAGGCCAGCGAGGAAGAGGCCCGCATTCTCAAATCGGTCTGGCCGGCCATTATCGAAATGCACCATGTCGGCTCGACCTCGATCCCCGGCATCAAGGCCAAGCCGATCATCGACCTGGTCGGTGTCACTCCGCGGCTGGAGACGATCGAGGCAGCGCGGGCGCAGCTGGAGGCGCTCGGCTACGCCTGGCACGGCGAATATGGGGTCGAGGGCCGCCGCTTCTGCACGCTAACCGATCCTGAGACCGGGCTGCGCCGCTTCCACCTCCATTGCTATGCCGACGGCGACCACAGCATCCGCCGCCACATCGCCTTCCGCGACTATCTGCGCGCCCGTCCGGAAATGGCCGAGGCCTATCAGCAAATGAAACAAGGCTGCGCCGCCAAGCATCCGGACGACAGCAACGCCTACACCATCTGCAAGGACGACTGGATCAAGAAGGTCGAGGCAGAGGCGCTCAACTGGACCGGCAAGACCTGATTTCCCCGGTCTTTTGCCTAATCGGCCATAAACTCCTACATAGGTCCTGCTACCAGTCGCATGACGTGGGTTTCGATCGGCCCCGCCGTTCCTCCTTCCTCTCGCCTCTTCTAGCCTAAAGACGGACCGGCAGTCGGTCCGTCCACCGGGAAGGACCCGAAAATGCCCCAAGGAACCGTGAAATTCTTCAATGACGCGAAGGGATTCGGCTTCATCACTCCGGACGGCGGCGGCACCGACGCCTTCGTCCACGTCACGGCCCTGGAAGCGGCCGGCCTGCGCACGCTCAGCCAGGACCAGCGCGTCGAATATGAGTTGGCGCCCGATCGCCGCGGCCGCGAAAGCGCGACCAACATCAAGGCGCTTTAGCCCAAACATCCTGCCGGCCCGGTCGCCCCTGCTTGGGCTGCCGGGCCTGCAGTCAGGAGGACCTGTGTCCCAAACCGATTTCTATCAAGGCCAGGCGGATGAAGCCCGGGCGAAATCCAGCTCGGCGACGCTGGACAACGTCAAGGTCTGCCACCTTCGCGCGGCGGAGGCGTGGGATGCCCTTGCCGCCCGGTCGCGCAAGTCCGACCAGACTCGCGCCGCCGAGGCGCAGCGCAAGGTCAGCCAGCTCGCCGAAGCCCAGGCCGCCGGGTCCCGGGAATCCTGAATCCGGCTTAGGGTAAGTCCGGCGCCGGGACCGGCCGCTTCTTGGTCCCGGCCAGCTCCTGGTCCATGTACCGGACCTCCGCCGCGATCGCCCGGTCACTGATCGTCCAGGCCGGGTAGAGCGCCCTCATCTTCGGCGCCACCGCCTGGACCAGCGCGTCGTCCTTCAGCCCCGCTTTCCGCCCGTCGCCGGCCAGCCGCCTGACATCGAGCAGATATGCGCGGAATTCGGCCACGTCCTTGACGTCGGCCACATCGCCATGACCCGGCACAAATTGCGTCAGCGCTGCATCCGGCATCGCGATGAACGCGGCGTCGGTCGCCTGCCACTCCTCGACCGATCCGTCGATCAGGTTGGGCGGCACCTTGCGCCACAGCATGTCCCCGGCGAACAGCACCCTGGCATCAGGCACCTCGACCACAAGGTCGCTGCCGGTATGGCCAAGCACGGTCCTCACTACCACCCTGCGGGAGCCCAGCCACACGGTGAGGTCCTTGGCGGTCGTGACGTCGGGCAGCGGCAGCGCTTCGATCCGGCGTTTCAGCTCGGGCGTGATCCGGTCGCCGAACAGGTTGATGTTGTTGGTCCTGACCCAGCCCCGCACGTTGCGGTGGGCGATGATCGCCGCGCCGGCGTCGCGCAGCACCTGGTCCCCGCCGGTGTGATCGGCGTGATAATGAGTGTTGACGACATAGCGGATCGGCTTGGGCGTCACGCGGCGGATCTCGGCCACCAGCGCCTTGGCCGCCTCCTCCGTAAAAAAGGCGTCGACCACCAGCACACCGTCATCGCCGACCACGAAGCCGGCGTTGGAGCCGGCCCGATGCTCGGGCCCGTCGATCGCTGCATAGACCCCGGGAGCGAGCTGCTTCAGCACGAATGGGGCTGCGGGCGCAGGAGTTTGGGCTGCAACAGGCGCATGCAGGAGCGCGGCCGCAATCACTGCAAAGAACTGGGGCTTCATGCGGCAAGACTAGCGCCGCCGGGGCGCGGCGCAATGCCGGCGGCTAGGCCGGTTCGCGCGTCTTCTCTGCCGGTGCCGCGCGCGACCCCGCGCGCTCATATTGCGACCGGGTCGAAATCGCGATCCGGTTCCAGCTGTTGATCTGCACCACCGCCAGGATCAGCCACGGGATCTCCTCGTCGCTGAATTGGGCCTTGAGCGCTTCATAGGCCTCGCGCGACGCATGCTTGTCAGCGATCAGCGTCACTTCGTCGGTCCATTGCAGCGCTGCGCGCTCCTTGTCGGTGTAGAGCGGCGATTCATGCCAGCCGTCGAGCGATGTCAGCCGCTCCGGCCTCTCGCCATGGCGGAGCGCCTCGTCGGTGTGCATTTCCAGGCAATAGGCGCAGCCGTTGATCTGCGACGCGCGCAGCTTGATCAGATGATACAGCGTCAGGTCGACGTGCTGGGTGATCAGCCCCTCGAGCTGCAGCAAATGCCGGTAGGCCTCCTGCGGCATGTCGGTCAGTTTGAACCGGGGTGCTTCGAGCATTGGGCAGCCTCCTTGGCATTGGTGAGAGCGGAACTTACCCGGCGACGGCCCGGACGGTCCGCGGCCAACCGCTAGATAGAAAGCCCCGGATCGCCTTCAAGCACCTGCACATTGAGCTTCGGCGCCTCACCTGGCGCCCACAGCTTGGCGACATGCGCCACCCGGTAACGCAGCGGCCCGCCATCGGCACGCTCGCTGCGCGTCACCGGCCGCGGAATGCAGACGAACTCGGTCCGCATTTCCTCACTGGTGAGCCGAACTATCGCATAGCCATGGCCGCCCGCATCCATGAACTCGAGATGCGGCGCAAGCTCGCGATTAGACAGCGCCCGCGCGCGCTCGAGGTCGTACGATTTGGCATATTCGAGGGCCGAGCGGACGCCATGCTTAAGCATCATGTTGTACGTACACACGATTTTCCCGTCGGGGCGGTCGGCGAGATAGAGCGGGCGCATCGTTTTGTCCTTCTTGAACCCGTGCTCCCATGCTTCCTGGCCGCCTGGACTGACCAGCGACCCGCCGACAAAGCTCAAGCCCACAGGCTCATACTTGCGGGGCGGAAGGGTGGCCGCTGCATAGCCGGCCCAGAAGCTGTGACGGTCACCTGACACGATCGCGAAGCCGGTGATCTTCGCGTCGCGGACAAGATCATAGATTTCTCCGCGCTCGGCATAGGCAGCCCCGTAATCGTCGGTACGGGATATGGCGTAGGTGTCCGGCGGCCACGCATTCTTCACCATCTCGGGCGGCAAATTCTGAGGGTCGGTACGCTCGTCGAGCGCTCCCAGCGAATTGCCCCAGATTTTCCAGGTCGCGGTCGCCTTGCGCAACTGGTCCTTGAACCATGCCTTCTGCTCGACACCGAGGATCGTCCGCGGTGGCTTATCCTTGCTCGGGTTGGGAATGCGCGCATCCCGGAAATGGAGTTCGGCCGGCGGATTGCCGCCGTTATAGGCACGGCCGAGATCGAGCGCGATCATCGCTTCCTCGGAGAACATGCCGTTGAAGCCCGGATCGTAGATTTTGACGATGTCGTCGGCGTTGCTTGGATCCTCACCGCAAAAGCTGTGCTGGTCGGTAAGGATCAGGTCGAGGTGCTTGCCGTACCGGAGCGCGCGATAGGCGATCAGGCTGTTGATGGCGGCAAGGTTATTGGGTTCGAGGCCGAGGCCATTGCCATCCCATTTCTCGATCTTGACGTTCTGCACCGGGACGGTGCCGAAGGTGTCGAAATTCCCGCTCGGCGCCTTCACGCGCGCCGGAATATACTCGAACCAGGCCTGGTTGGCGGCGACCTTGATGGTCTGCCCCGGGTTCGGCGGGCCGCCCGCCTGCTGGATGCTTTGCCGGCCCTGCCACGAGAATTCGTGATTGTCCCATATGCACACGAACGGCCAGCGGGCGCGAGCGTCCTGCAGGTCGGGATCGTTGAGGTAGCCCTTGTAGACGGCGCGATATCCTTCGACTGTCAGCGGATAATGAAAATTGCTGACCTTCGCACCGTCGGGGATGCGGCACACTTCATAAACGATCCGGTCGTAGCGCGTCTTCACCTCGTCGGGATATTCGACGATCTCATAGATGAAGTCGCCGAGGTGCAGCACGAAACCGAGCTGCTCCGCCGCCGCCGCCCGCTCGTCCTCGAAGATCATCCGGCGATAGGCGTTGAGCTTACCCTCGTTGACGTCCTGGCAACTGACGAACGCGAAATTGACCGCGCGCGGATCGTCCGGCAGCGGCGCGGTGATCGTCCGCCCGATCCGGCTGCCATTCCCGTCTGCGTCGGTGAACCGATACCAATAGGTGTGCGCCGGCTTCAGGCCGCCGACCAGCACCCGGCTGGTCCAGTCCGCCGAGGCCAGCACCGGCGCCCGCGCATGCGCCACCACTTTCTTGAACGCCTCGTCCTCGGCCACCTCGACCGTCAGCAGCTGCCGCGCACCTTCGGCATAGGGCCGCCGGGTCCACAGGATCACGCTGTGCGGATCCGGGTCGCCCGACGCCACCCCGTGCGGATAAAGGTCGCGCCGCTCGCTCCATTTGGTTCGCGAGGCACGGGCCGGATGAGCAAAAGCGAGCGACGCGCCGATCGCGGCGGCGGTCTGGATGAAATGCCGGCGGCTGAGCATGGCCTATCCCCCTGGATAATTGGGCCAAGGGTTAGTCCGGGCCGATACGGCCGCGCGATTCCAAAGCGACAGACGCCCGGTGAATTCGACGAACGCGGGAGGCCGCCGGCGCCCTAACGCAACAAATTTTCCTATCTTCGGATAACTGGGAACGACCCTGACATTTGGTATCGTTTCACGTCCGTTTTCCCTGAGAAAGTACCGGCTAAGGGGGTCGAGCTTTCTCGTCGGGGGGCAAAAGACGGATGGAAGTCCCCGGCCGGCCCCCGACGGCCGGGGGTTTTCATCATGAGCCGCCGAGCGCATGCGGACGTTTCCAACGGAAGCGGGACCTTGCGTCGACATTGGCGAGAACGGACCCACCTCACCCCAATCCCCCGCTAGCGCCCCCCGCCCTGTTTGATATGAAGACCGAACAGGCACTTGGGTGGCGATTATCGGCAGCGATACAGATTCCAGTCTCATCGCCGCCGCTCTCGCCGGCGACCGCGAAGCGTTCGCACAATTGCTCGAGCGCCATTACGACCGGATCCATGGCCTCGCCTGGCAGCTGACCGGCTCGCGCGCCGACGCCGACGACATTGCGCAGGACGTCTGCTGCACCCTGGTCGAGAAGATCGGCACCTATCGTGGGCAAGCCAAGTTCACCACCTGGCTCCACGGCATCACCTTCAATGCCTGCCGCGACTGGCGCCGCCGCCGCCGCTCGCTCGGCGCCTTCACCGACAAGCTGGCGGTGCTGGTCGGGCTCGCCTCGCCGCCCGACGGCCGCGATGCCTATGACGCGGCCTGGCTGAAGAGCGCCATTGCCCGGCTCAAGCCCGCGCTGCGCGACACCGCCGTGCTTGTCGCGGGGCAGCAGCTGACCCACGCCGAGGCCGCCGAAATCCTCGGCATCGCCGAAGCGACCGTCGCCTGGCGGATGCACGAAGTCCGCCGCATCCTCGCCTCCGGAAAATAATTTTCGCTCCCGCTCAAAGGAAATCCCCGCGGCCCGCGTCTCAGGAATCAGGCAGGCGATTTTGCCGCCTTGTTTTGAGGGAGGTTCAAATGGGGAGCCAACATCGTTCGATCGGGCTCGCGCTCGGGGTCCTGTTCCTCGCGTCCTGCGCGGGGTCGTCCATCGATAATAGCGCGGCAAACGCGCCACTGCCCGAGGCCGCCAACGAACCGCAGGAAGCCGCCGACGCCGCCATCGTCGTCACCGGCTCGCGGATTTCCGCCAACCAGAAGGCGATGCGCGCCGAAGGCTATCCGATGGCGCTGCCTCCGCCGCCGCCGCCCGCGCCCGGCATGTCGGGCAACTGGAGCCCGCCCTACCATGACGAGGGCCGCGACAAGTTCACCAACTTCGCCGAAAATTCGTTTCACATCGTCCGAGAAGCGCCGGTTTCGACCTTCTCGATCGACGTCGACACCGCTTCGTACAGCTGGGTCCGGGCATCGCTGAACCAGAAGCTGCTGCCCCAGCCGGCCGCGGTCCGGACCGAGGAAATGATCAACTATTTCCACTATGATTACGCCCGGCCGCAGACCACCGCCCAGCCGTTCAGCACCAATGTCGCCGTCTTCCCGAGCCCCTGGGCCAAGGGCCGCAAGCTCGTCCGGATCGGCATCCGGGGCTACGACGTCCAGCGCGCCGCCCGGCCGCGCGCCAACCTCGTCTTCCTGATCGATACGTCAGGCTCGATGCAGGAGCCGAACAAGCTGCCGCTGGTCCAGCGTTCGCTCAATATGCTGCTCGACGAACTGGACCCGCGCGACACGGTGGCGATCGTCACCTATGCCGGATACGCCGGCACCGCGCTCCAGCCGACGCCGGTTGCCCAAAAGGAGCGGATCCGCGCCGTCATCGACGGCCTCGGCGCGGGCGGCAGCACCGCCGGCGCGGAGGGCATCCGCCAGGCCTACAACCTCGCCGAGCAGAACCTCGACCGGGGCGGCGTCAACCGCGTCATCCTGGCGACCGACGGCGACTTCAACGTCGGCATCACCGACCAGGGCGAACTGAAGGGCTATATCGAGCGAGAGCGCGGCAAGGGCGTGTTCCTCAGCGTCCTCGGCTTCGGCATGGGCAATTACAATGACGCGCTGATGCAGACGCTGGCCCAGAACGGCAACGGTACCGCCGCCTACATCGACACCGCCCAGGAGGCCCGCAAGACGCTGGTCGAGGAAGCCGGCTCGACCCTCTTCACCATCGCCAAGGACGTGAAGATCCAGGTCGAGTTCAATCCGCGCGCCGTCGCCGAATATCGGCTGATCGGCTACGAAACCCGCGCCCTTAACCGCGACGATTTCGATAACGACAAGGTCGATGCCGGCGACGTCGGTTCTGGGCAGACCGTCACTGCGCTTTACGAAGTCGTGCCGGTCGGCGGGCCGAGCGTCATGGGAGCGTCGCGCTACGCGGGTACTGAAGGCCCCCGTTGCAATGCGTGCGAGCTCGGCTTCGTCAAGATCCGCTACAAACTGCCCAAGTCGGACACCAGCCGGCTGATCTCGACGCCGATCAACGCCGGCGTGCAATTCGCCAGCTTCGACGCCGCGCCGCGCGACGCCCGCTTCGCCACTGCCGTCGCCGGTTTCGCCGAGCTGCTGCGCGGCGGCCGCTACACCGGCCCGCTGACCTATGACGATGTGCTTCGCATCGCCTCGGCTGCCCGAGGGACCGACGAATATGGCTACCGGTCGGAGTTCCTCCAGCTGGTGCGCAACGCCAAGGGCGCCCGTTCGATCGCCCAGCTCGGCGAGTAGTAGCTTGTGGCCGCCGGCGACACGCCCCCGGCGCCGGCGGCCAACCCCAAACCCTGTGTGCGAAGACGCTTTCGAAGTTGACGCAATCGCCGCTATGAGTTCGCCCATGCTCCTCGAAGAAAAAGTCTGATGGCGATCGACGGCGACGAATTGATCTCGCTGCCGAACCCGCCGCCGCCGCGGCCCGCGGCGCGCCGGGAAGCGATCGACGCCGCCCTTCGCAAGTTCGACGGCATCGAAGAGGTTCTCGCGACGCGCCGCCGCCCGCCGCTCATCCAATGGGTCTCGACCCATCGCGCCGCGGCCGGCGGCCTCGTCACCGCCGCGCTGATCGCCGTCATCGCGGTTCCGGTCGTGGAGGTCTCGATCCGCGATCGCCAGCGGGAAGCGGCGTCGGAAGGCAGCCCGTCCGAACCGGCCCCGTCCGAACAAAATGCCGCAGGGCCTGTCGCGGCCAACGAGGAACCGCCCGTCCAATACCAGCAACCGCCCGGCCAAGCCGCCGCCGCGGGCGAAGCAACGCCGCTGGCCAGGACAAAGGTCGCCGAGGAACGCGCCAACCTCACCGCCGCCGACCATAAGGCCGTCGTCTCGACCGTTTACCCCGAACTGGCCGTCCCATCGCCGATGGCCGCCGCACCTTCGCCTCCGCCTCCCGCTCCACCCCCGCCCCCTCCACCGCCGGCCCAGGAACCGCAGGCCCAGGCCAATGACGCGGCGGGGGCCGGCAACATCGTCGTCACCGGTTCGCGCGTCCGTTCGGCCAACGAGAAATCCAGCGGCTTCGCCCAGCGGGCCGAGGCGCCCCCGACGCCGCGAGAGCTCATTGCGCCTTATGGCGAGTTCCTGAACCGGCTGCAGGAAGCGCTCGGCGACAATGACCGGCGTGCGGTTCTCCGGCTGGTCGGCCTGCCGCTCCGCGTCGGCTTCGCCGGCGGAGCGAAGACCTATCGCTCACGCCAGGAAGTCGAGCGCGATTATGACCGCATCTTCACCCCAGCGGTCCGTGAGGCGATCCTCGGCCTCGGCAGCTATGAGCTCTCCAGCCGCGACGGCGGCAAGCTGCGCGGCAGCGGCCGCATCTGGTTCGGCTGCGGCCTAAGGACCTGCTCATCGGACGAGACGGTGAAGGTGCGAGAAGTAAATCCCTAAAACCGCACCGAAATCCCCGCGTACAGCTCGACATCGGCGGCATCGCGCGTCAGCCCCAGATTGACCCCGCCGTCCAGTTGCAGCCGCTCGTCGACGACATAGGCCAAAGCCGCGTCCGCCGATGCCTGCTTCACGGTGCCGGCGGGATCGAAGTTGACGTTGCTCCAAAGCTCGCCCGCCAGCGTCAACCGCGGCGCCACCGCGCCCGACAGGTTGATCAGATTGACGAGCGCGACGTGCCGGCCGGCGCCGTCGCCATCGGCGAGCAGGTCCACCTCCGGGCCCAGCGTCGCGGTGATGCCTCCCAGTCCGAAACTGACCGGTGCCGCCATCCCGCCTTCCACCTTCCCGTTGCCGATGCCGCGCTTGGCCGTCGGCAATTTGACGAACGGGATCAGGGCGAATTGCACCGGCGCATTGTCGCTCGTCAGCCGCTGTTTGTATCTGACGGTCACATCGCCAACGCCCGACGTGGCGCCGCCGCCGGCCTCGACGCGAACATAGGGCGCGAACCCGACCTGCACGTCGCTACTCCCGCCAATCCCATATTTGATGACCGTAGACCCGAGGCTGAGCACCTTTGCCGTCGCACCGCCGCTTGTCGTGCGCGACCATTGCGCCGCCGAGCTTTCCAGCTGGATGCGGCCGTCCGGCACCGTGCAGACCGCGTTCGCCTTGGCCGGCCGGTCGGTACAGATCGGCGCCTCGGCGGCGGCAACCGCCGCAAGCAGGAGCATTGTCGGCACGCCCTAAATCCGCACTTGGCTGCCCAGCTCGATCACCCGGTTGATCGGCAGTCGGAAGAATTCCATCGCGCTCTCGCTGCTCTTCAGCATCCAGCCGAACAGCCGCTCGCGCCACAGCGCCATGCCCGGCTTGTCCTTGCACGCAATCAGCTTCTGGCGGCCGAGGAAGAAGCTGGTGGTCATCATGTTGAACGGCCCGCCGGCATCGGTGACGCGCATCAGGTCGCCCGGGATGTCGACCTCTTCCATGAACCCATAGTGCAGGATCACGCGGTAGAATCCGCTGCCGACCTCCTTGGTCTCGATCCGGTTGCCGGCGTCGATGTGCGGCACACCCTCGATCTTTACGGTGAGGATGATCACCCGCTCATGCACCACTTGGTTGTGCTTGAGGTTATGCAGCAGCGCGGCCGGAATGCCGTCTGCCGACGACGACATGAACACCGACGTCCCGCGCGCCCGGAAGGCGGACGCGGCCGATTTGACGAACACGTCGAGCGGCACCGAGCTTTCGTCCAGCGCCTTGCGCAGCAGCGCCCGTCCGGTCGCCCAGGTGGTGAGGATGGTGAAGCTCACGCCCGCGACAACCAGCGGGAACCAGCCGCCATCGGGGATCTTGGTGATGTTCGACGCGAAATAGATGCCGTCGACCACTGCGAAGGTGCCGATGACCAGCACTGCCAGCACCCGGTTCCAGTTCCACACCTGGAACACCAGGAAGCCGAGCATCATGGTGGTGATCAGCATCGTGCCGGTCACCGCGATGCCATAGGCCGAGGCGAGGTTGGTCGACTCCTGGAAGCCGATCACCAGCACGATGATCATCGCCAGCAAGGTCCAGTTGACCGCAGGAATATAGATCTGGCCGGCCGCCTTGGCGCTGGTGTGCAGCGTCCTCAGGCGCGGCAGGAAGCCGAGCTGGATGGCCTGGTGCGTGACGGAGAAGGCGCCGCTGATCACTGCCTGGCTGGCAATGATCGTCGCCAGCGTCGCGATGATCACCAGCGGCAGCCGGGCCCACTCCGGCGCCATCAGGTAAAAGGGATTTGCAACAGCGGCCGGATTGCCCAGCAGCAGCGCCCCCTGCCCCAGATAGTTGAGCATCAGGCAGGGATAGACCAGGCCAAGCCACGACCAGCCGATCGCCCGGCGGCCAAAATGGCCCATGTCGGCATAGAGCGTTTCGGCGCCGGTCACCGCCAGGAACACCGAGCCCATCGCGAGGAACGCCAGCTTGGGATTGTAAAAGAAGAACTTTGCCGCCCAGCTCGGGCTTAGGGCGCCGAGGATGGCGGGGTGGCTCATCATGTTGCTGACGCCGAGCACCGCCAGCACTGCGAAATAAATCAGGACGACCGGCCCGAAGATGGCGCCGACCTTGGCGGTGCCGCGCGCCTGGACCAGGAACAGCCCGACCAGGATGGCGATCGCGATCGGGATCACCAGCGGCTGCAGCCCAGCTTCGACGATGGTCAGCCCCTCGACCGCCGACAGCACCGAGATCGCCGGCGTGATCATCGCATCGCCGTAGAACAGGCAGGTGGCGAGCACGCCCATCGTCACCAGCGAAGCCGTCCACTTGCGCCCCGGCAGGCTGCGCTGGATCAGTGCCAGCAGCGCCAGCGATCCGCCCTCGCCGCGATTGTCGGCGCGCATCGCCACCGCGACATATTTGACCGTGACGATCAGCATCAGCGACCAAAAGATCAGGCTTAAGACGCCGAAGATGTGCAGCGGATCGACCTCCATCGGATGCGGGCCGATGAAGCTCTCCTTCATCGCGTAGAGCGGCGACGTGCCGATATCGCCGTAAACCACGCCGATCGCGCCGAGCATGAGGATCGGCAGCCGGTCCTTGGTAGCAGCGTGTTGCGGTAATGGTTCGGTAACGGCGTCGGCCGTCGCGGTGATGCTTGTCATGGCCGGCCAAGTGGGGTCCGGCGGCATAAAGATTCCATGTGGTTTTCGGAAACGAACCATGTGGAAGTCTCGACGAAGCGCCCGGCAAGGCCCATTTGGCCGCGCATGAACGATACGCAAATGGAAGGCGTCCGCCGCCCGCCGACCGCCGTCGGCCTGGTGCGGCCCTATGCCGAAACGCTGGCGATGGTCGCCGCCTCGACCCTTGCCGGGATGCTGATCGCGCCGCGCTGGGGCAATTCGGCCGTCGACCTGCTCTATTTGCCGGCGGTGCTGGCGGCCGCGGGGTTCTACGGACTCGCGCCGGGCGTCCTCGCCGCCACTGCCTCGGCCCTCGCCTTCAACTATTTTTTCACCGAACCCTTCCACACCTTCCACGTCAACAGCCCCGAAGACATCGCCACCGTCGTCTTCCTGTTCCTGGTCGCGTTGGTCACCAGCCAGCTCGCCTCGCGGATGCGGGCCGGTGCGCGCGCCGCCAAGGCCAGCGCCTCGCGCAACGCGACCATCGCCGGCCTGGCTCGCCGCCTGCTCTCGACTTCGGGCGAGGATCAGATCGGCGAGGTCGCCTGCCGCGAACTGGGCCGGCTGTTCGAATGCAACGCGGTCCTGATGACCGGTGAAGGCGAACCGCAGGTCGCGGCCGCCAAGCCAAGCCAGATCTTGCTGAATCCAAGCGACATCGCCGCCGCCGCCTGGGCAATGGAATCAGGCAGGCCCGTCGGCCGCGGCGCCGACGCCGCCAGTACGACCGAGTGGGTCTTCTACCCGGTCCGATCGAGTTCCGAGGTGCTCGCCGCCATCGGCCTCGCCCGCGACGACGGCGCCCGGCCGGTCCCGCCAAGCCAGCTCGGCCTGCTCGACAATCTGGTCGACCAGGTGGCGCTGGCGTTGGAACGGTCGCGGCTCGAACGCGAGGCGCGCGACTTCGCCGCCGTCCGCGAACGCGACCGTACCCGCTCCGCCCTGCTGTCGACCATCGGCCAGGACATCGGCCCCCATCTCTCGGCGATGGGCACTGCCGTCGCCTCGCTTCTGCGCGGCGGCGAGGGCGACAAGTCCCTGCTTTCGACCGTCAGCACCGAAGCCGGGAAGCTTCAACGCTACCTCGCTAACCTGCTCGATCTCGGGCCGGAAGCCGACGACAAGCCACTCGAGGTCGGCGACATCACCATCGACCTCTTCCACCGCAACGTTCGCCGCGCTGGCGAGCCGGTGCACCTGACGCCGAAAGAATATGCGGTCCTCGCCGAACTCGCCAAGCACCCCGGCCGGGTGCTGAGCCACGCCCACCTCCTCCGCACCGCCTGGGGCCCGGCGCACGAAAACCAGGCCGACTACCTCCGCGTCGCTGTCCGTGCCCTCCGCCAAAAGCTGGAGGCCGACCCCTCGCAACCGGCGCTGATCCTGAACGAGCCGGCGGTTGGGTATCGCCTCGCGGCGAATTGAGCGAAACCGGCCTCAATAGCTTCGAGTTCAGATCGCTTTCGAACCTCGGCCAACCAACCGAGCGGCTCAGCGATCAAAATTGACCTCCACCGGCCCAATCGGCTGGCTCGGCGATCAGCGAGTTGCCAATTGGCGACAACAGTGAAATCTGGCGAGCAGCTGCTTGCGCCAAATCTTGCGCGTGCATTGCAGAGTGGGACCCGGCCATGAACTTGCTCCGCCCAATCGCTTTGCTGGCAATTTCGCTTGTCGCCGTTCCTGCCAACGCCTCACCGCAGAGCGGCAAGGTGGCGAAGTACGCGGTGCGTTACGACGGCGGCGATCGCTTCCATGTCGATGGCCGCTTCACCGTGCCGGCCAAGAAACTGTCTCTCTTCTTCTTTCCCACCGAGCGCAGTCCGCAGGGCCAGGCCGATTACATCAAGTCGCTGCGAGCCTGGGACTCTGCCGGACGTGCGCAGCCCCTGAAATATCTCGGCGAAGGTGCTTGGGAGGGCACGACCGGTCCGATCGGGCGGGTCGAATATGACGTACTCGCCCACCATGACCAGGATCGCTGGGGCCCTGGCAAAGATGAGGTAGCAACCCATTTCGACGACACCTACTTCTTTGCCGGCAACGCCTTCTTCCTCGCCGACTATTCATGGCCCGAAGGACCGGTTGGCGCGAAGTTCGATCTGCCGCGGGGATGGCAGGTGGTCGCTCCTTGGCGCGGTGACGGCCGAACCTTCGAAGCGCCTCGGCGGAGAAGTCTGACTTTCAACGTATTTGCGGTCAGCAAAACTCCTCCCGTCGTTGAAATGGCGGGACCGGTGAAGCTGACCTGGATGGCGGAGAGCAAGCTCGCGCCGGTCAAGCCCCGCCTTCGGGAACTCCTCGTCTCCCTACCGGAAATCTACTCTCGATTTTGGGGCGAATCTCCGGTCAACTCACTGACCGTATTCGCCTTTTCCGATCCGGAGACGGACGGTGGGGCCTTTGTCGACAGCTTCGCGCTTCGCATTGCGACGCCTTCCGAGACGGTCGACCGAGTCGCCTGGCCGCACTGGCTCGGCCATGAGCTGATGCACCTCTGGAACGGCAGCGGGCGGATTCGGGTGGCCGACGATGGGTCGACCTTTTGGTTCACCGAAGGCATGACCGACTATCTGGCCGTGAAATTGATGCATCAGGCCGGACTGATCGACGACGCGTTGCTGAAACAAAGGCTCGCCAATTTCGCCCGGCGCTACGAGCTTGGCCGGAAGATCTCGCCGGGCGTCAAGCTGGCGAATGCCGGGGCCGACAAATTCAGGAATTGGGAGCTGATCTACGGCGGCGGGGCGATGTTCGGGCTGATCCTGGATGCCGAGCTCAGCAAGGGCGATCCGCAAGCCTTCCAGCGAACGCTGCGGGAAATCTATCGACAGGCCGATCAACCCTATGATCATCAGCGGCTGATGAGGGTACTGGACGCCTCGTCCAACGGAACTGCAACCAACGTTTTGGATTGGCTCGATCGCGGAGCCGACTGGTCCCAGGTGCGGGAGCGGCTTCGTCCATATGGCATCGAATTCAGCGGTTTCGGCAGTGACGAGGCCTATATCGATTTCGCGCCTTGCGGTGAAACCGTCTGCACACCGGCATTCTTGCGCTGATCAAGAAGTTAGGGACCGGCCTCCGGGGCATTGGAGGCCGGTCCCGGCTACGGGGGGCTACCCGTTGGTTAGGGTGGGGGGTTTACTATCGGCAGCCCGGCCCGCGGCTTAGCTAGTTCATTGGCGTCTCAGGCCACTTCGAGCTTGGCTTCCATCCGGATTGCCCGGGCGAGGTTGTCGTAGTTGGGCGAGGTCGCCTGCACTTCGGCGTGGATCTCGGCGAACTGCTCCGGCGTCGCGTCGCCGGCGATCCGCACCACATATTCGAGGCTCGGGTAGCCCGGCGGCACCGCGTCCGACAGCGCGAAGAAGCCGCGCAGGTCGAGCGTGCCCTTGGTTTCGATTTCAAGCTTGTGCAGCGTAATGCCGCGCTTGGCCGCACCGGCGACATAGCCGACCGTCATGCAGGCGTTGAGCGCCGCCATCAGCAGTTCCTGCGGGTTGGGCGACTGGTTGCTGCCGAGGATTTCCTCCGGCTCGTCGGCCTTGATCACGAAGTCGCGGACGACGACGTCGCCATTGCCGAAGCGGATCGGCCCGACCGAGCTTTCGCTGCGGAACTGGCCGTCCCACTTGGTCGTCACTTCGAAGCTCAGCGCCGGGGTGACGGCGGCCTCCGCGACCAATGTGGTCAGCTTGTCGAGGTCGATGTCGTTGACGATCGCCTTTTGCACGGGGTTCAACATGGTAGATTCTCCTTGGGGGGTTGGGGTCACGAGAATTTGGGCGCCAGCGCGTCGATCCGCGCCAGCTGCGCCTGCGACAGGGCGCCGAGCGTCGCGCGGAATTCCTTGTGGACCAGGCCGGAGCCCAGATAGGTCCACCGCAGCGCCTGGTGCTGCCGCGTCATCAGCTCGAGCCGGTCCGCCTCGCTCGGCTTCGGGCCGTGGACGGCCTCCAGCGCGTCGAGGTTGAACTTGGCCTGCTGGCGGCAGCCGGTGTCGAAGAAGCCGACGATGGTCAGGAAGCCGTCGATCGCGGCATGAAGCTCGGCCTCGGTCTTGCCCTTGGCCAGCGCCTCCACCATCAGCGTGTCGAGCTTGGCGTGCTGCGCCTCCTCGATCCAATGGTTACGGAGCAGGTTGGCGAACAGCGGGTCCAGGCCGTTATCGTCCTTGACGCTGTCGACATAATGGGCCTGCGTCATCCACTCGATCATCAGGATGAACAGCGCGACGCTCAGCGGCTCCTGGCTCAGCACGAACTCGGCCACCGCTTCCGGCGGTCCGATCATCTCGCACTTGGTTCCGAAGCCTTCGTCGAACGCTTGGCTGAAGCGCTTGAACAGCTGGATGTGCTTGGCTTCTTCGCTGGCGAAGTTGAGCATCGCCCGCACCTGCACTTCGTCGCTGTCCCGCAATCCGTCGCGGACATGGTCGAGCACGAACGGCAGGATGAACTCCTCGACCAGCCCGAACAGGCTGAGATATTCATGCGCGCGGATATGGTTGAGCGTCAGCCGCTCCTTCTCCGACAGCATGTAGAGGCTGCCGGTCCGTGCCAGATTCTCCGGCATGAACGGCCGCGAGAAGTCGAGGGCCGCACCGGGGGCGATGACATCGTCAATCTGCCACGCGGCGCGGGTCGATGCGGCGAGGATCGCCGGATATTTGAATTCCTGGAACATGAGGTCCTTGCTCCTTACGCTGCGAAAAGCGGAAAGAGCGCGGCGCCCAGCGCCAGGCCGGCGAACGTCAGCGCGCCTAGTGCGCAGGCCATCAGGTCCTGGCTGGTTGAATGACTATGCATCTTCAATGACTCCCTTTTTCTGGACGGGCCCTATTCCGTCCTTGCCCCCCATTTGACGGGCGACAGTGGGAGCAGCCGTTGGAAAAAGCGTTGGAACGGTGCGTGGTAACGCGTTAACCCAATTTCCACGGTGAGCATGAGCGCCCGAGCATAAGCGAGCGATTGCCCTGGCAATCGAAAGCATATGTCGAAGAGAGCGCGAATGCCGGACGGCCTGCCGCGAAGCGGACAGGACCGACGGCGCGGATTTACTCCGCGCCAAGGTTGAGGAGCGGGAACCGTAGATGCAGCTGCGCTTGCTTGGACCGATGGCGGTGATCGCGGAGGGGAAGCCCCTGCCGCTTCCTGCGTCGCGCAAGACCCGCGCCCTGCTCGGCTACCTCGCCGCCGAGGCCAAGCCGGTCCGCCGCGAGCGGCTCACTCACCTCTTCTGGGAAGTCCCCGACGACCCCAAGGGCGCGCTCCGCTGGAGCCTCTCCAAGCTCCGCGGCCTCCTCGGCGATGCGATCGTCGCCGACCGCGAGACCGCCGCGCTCGACCTTACCGGCCTCGACGTCGACTTCATCCAGCTCAAGGCCGCCGCCGCCAACCTCGCCGCCACCCCGACCGAACAGCTGGAACGGATCTGCGCGTCCGCGTCCGGCGGCCTGTTCATGAGCGACCTCGACCTCCCCAATTGCGACGATTTCAACGCCTGGCGCATCGCCACCTGCGAGGATGCGCGGAGCTGGCTCGACAAGGTCTGCGACGAGCTGGTCCGCCGCGACTTGCCCCCCGACCAGCTCCTCCCCCACGTCCGCGCCTGGGTCGAGCGTTCGCCCCATGACACCGAGCCGGCCGAAGCGCTGGTCCGCCTGCTCCTCGCCGCCGGCCGCGAGGAAGAGGCCGAGCAGCAGCGCGCCATGCTAATCCGCCACCTCGCCGAGGCCGGCGTTCCCGCGACCCCGGGCCTCCGCGAGCAACCCGCAATTCCGCTCCCCGTCGAACCCGCACCCGTCGCCGCATCCGCCGCGCCCCCCGTCCTCAAGCAGGAAATCCACTTCTGCACCGCCAGCGACGGCACCAGCCTCGCCTATTCGGTGACCGGCTCGGGCCCGCCGCTGGTCAAGGCCGCCAACTGGCTCAACCACCTCGAAGCCGACCTCCACAGCCCGCTGTGGAAGCACTGGATCCGCGCGCTGACCGCGATCCGCTCGGTGTGGCGCTATGACGAGCGCGGCAACGGCCTTTCCGACTGGCACGCGCCGCTGAACTTCGAGGCGTTCGTCGACGATCTCGAAAGCGTGGTCGACGCCGCCGGCCTCGACCGCTTCGACCTATTGGGCATCAGCCAGGGCGCAGCGGTCGCCATCGCCTATGCCGTCCGCCATCCGGAGCGTGTGCGTAAGATGCACCTGTGGGGCGGCTATGCGGTCGGCTGGAAGCACCGCGCCGACCCGGCGGAGATCGAGCGGCGCGAGGCGATGCTCGAACTGACCCGCCACGGCTGGGCGCTCGACAACCCGGCCTACCGCCAGATGTTCACCTCGCTCTATCTCCCCGGCGGCAGCGAGGAGCAGGAGGATTATTTCAACGACATGCAGCGCATGACCACCTCGGCCGAAAACGCCGTCGCGCTGCAACTGGTGTTCGCCGACATCGACGTCGGCGACCTCCTCGGCAAGGTCACCACCCCCACCCTGGTCGGCCACGCGACCCGCGACGCAGTCGTCCCCTTCTCCTCCGGCCGAGCCCTAGCCGCCCGCATCCCCGGCGCCCAGTTCATCGCGGTGGAGAGTCCGAACCATTTGCTGCTGGAAAGCGATCCGGGGTGGCCGAAATATGCGAGGGTGGTGGAGGAGTTTTTGGTGTCTTGAGTGCCCGCGGAAAGGGACACGAGGTTAGGCACCAAACAGGGGCTTTGCCGCTTCGTCATAGCGTGGGACTTGAGACTGCAGGAACTGTGCTGCGCCAGTTACGACGCGATCGAACGCCTCTTCGACTGAATCGTCTTCCTTCGGGGTGTAAAGGGTCTTGCTTGAAAGCTGGCGCCATTTCGCGGCTAATGCCCATTTTCCCCCAACATCGACGCCGCCGTTTTGAAAGGCTTGGAATACGGCCTCGCGTTTTGCCGGATCGCCCGGACCGAGCTCAAATTGGCAGCGAATGCCTCCTTTGCTGTCGCGGTAGATTTCAAACAGCAGCATGCGACATGAAGGTCTCCAGCCTGTTCCCTCGGTCAGGTGGCGGCGGCGGCTCTCATGGCGGTCACGGCGGTTGGTCCGGCCACGGCCACAGCGGCGGAAACTGGTCCGGCCACGGCGGCTGGTCCGGCGGCTACGGGGGCCATCATTATTACGGCGGTCATCACCACGGCCATGGCGGCTTCACCATCGGCTATGGCGGATATGGCGGCTATTATGGCTCGCCTCTTTATTACGGCGGCACCTATGCCGATCCCTATTACGGCAGCTATTATGGCAGCCCCTATTACGCCGGCTATTACGACTACCCATATTACGGCGGCTATTATGGCGCGCCCGGCGTCGTAATCCGCATCGGCGATGGCGGCCGGCGCTATTATGGGAGCCGCGACTATCGTGGCTATCGCGACTATCGTGGCTATTATCGCCACCGGTAATTGAGGTGAAGGAGGCCGTCATGTTCGGCAAGACCCTGGCACTGCTCTCGGCCCTCTGCCTCGCCGCCGTCCCCGCCGCGGCCGCGGCCGAAGGGCCGACGAGCGGCTCGCAGGACGCGATCCAGCAGGACAGCGCCAAGCAGGACAGCGCCAAGACCGGCGCCGGCAAAACCGGCGGCCAGGCCTACGGCGACCGCAATAAGGGCGGCCCCTACGGCTTCTATAGCTACCCGAGCCACCGTCACATCGACGGCGGCAGCAGCGGGCTCGATCAGCGCCTGCCCTCAGGCGACACCGCCGGCACCTCACCCCATTACGACGCCACGCACGGCTCGGCCTATTACGGCCGCGACTATGGCGCGCCCTATTTCAACGGCGGCTATTATGATCAGGGCGTTTATTATCGCGAGCGTAGGGATCGTTAAACGCTAGTAGCCCATCAGGGCGAGCACTTCCTTCCGGCTCCGGTCATCCTCGCGGAGCGAGAAGCGCAACCAGTCCGGGGGACTGGTGAGCATCGGAGGCACATAATCCGATTTCGTTAGTAGCCCATAAGGGCCAGAACCTCCTTGCGGCTCCGGTCGTCTTCCCGAAAAACTCCCATAATTCTTGACGTGACCATCATCACGCCCGGCGTCTGCACCCCGCGCGCGGTCATGCAGGCGTGGCTCGCCTCGATTACTACCGCCACCCCCTTGGGCTTCAAATGCTCGCAGATGCAGTCGGCGATCTCCGCGGTCAGCCGCTCCTGGACCTGCAGCCGCCTGGCATAGCCGTGCAGCACGCGGGCTAACTTGCTGATTCCAACCACTTTGTCGCGCGGCAGGTAGGCGATCGACGCCTTGCCGATGATCGGCGCGAGGTGGTGCTCGCAATGGCTCTGGAACGGAATGTCTTTCAGCAGCACGATCTCGTCATAGCCGCCGACCTCGTCGAAGGTCCGCTGGAGGTGCACCGCCGGGTCCTCGTCATAGCCCTTGGCATATTCCTTCCACGCCCGCGCCACCCGCTTCGGCGTGTCGAGCAGCCCCTCGCGCTCCGGATCGTCGCCGGCCCAGCGGATCAGCGTCCTGACCGCCTCCTCGACCTCCGCTGGCACCGCCACCTTGGGCGCGCCGCTGACCAGGTCGCCATCTTCAGGACTGCACGGCATGGCCCAATTCCTTCGCGATATCGTCCGCGACCGCGGCTACCTGCCCCCTGATATCGGGGACGGCGGTGATTTCCCAATATCTTCCTTTGGTGAGCGGCCCCAGTGCCCAGGCGCGGCCTGCGCCTTGGACCCGCGAATTGCCGTCGACCGCCAGGCCAAGGTCGAGCGGGTCGGGCCTCGCCAGCCCGGCTTCGAACAGGCTAGCGAGCAGCGGGTCCTTGCTCTGCGCGATCGATCCCAGTGGCCCCGTGCAGTTCACCGCCAGCACGAACTTGTGGTCGTCGGCCTGCCGCTTGCCTCGCCGCAGGATCGAGACGTCGAGCTTATTGTCCTTGACCCACATGTCGGTGACCCGCCCGGCGACGATCTCCAGCCGGCCGATCTGGACCAGCCGCTTGATCCGCCCGCCGACTTCCGGCGCGATGCGGTGCCGGTGGACGTCCCACCATGGCCGGGCATGGCGCATGAAGCGCTTTTGGTCCGCCTCGCTGAAACCCTGCCACAGCTCCTGGCTGTGCGGCCTCAAACTATCCACCGCCGCGCGCCAGCCGACCGCCGCGCCGCGGTCGAGCAGCCAGCGCCACAGGCGCCGCAAGGACTTGGGCAGCTCCTCCAGCGTGACCGGCGCGATGCCATGGTCGGCATGGGGCCGCGGCGCCTGACCGCGCCGCGAAACCGCTACGATCCGGCCGCGCAGCCGCACCTCGTCCAGGGTCAGCACCATGTCGACCATGGTGAGGCCGGTGCCGATCAGCAGCACGTCGCCGCCGGTCGCCGCCGCCCGGACGATCGCCGTCCGCCCTTCCTCGCTCCACGGGTCGTTGACGAAGAACTTCTCGTCGATGCCGCGCGCGAACGGCAGCGCCTGCGGCGCCTGGTTACCCTGGGCCAGCGCCAGCGCCGCGGCCTCGATCCGCGATCCATCGGGAAACCGCACCGACCAGCCTGCGCCGGCCCGCTCGGCGGCGATCGCATGCTTCTGGACGACAGTTACCCGCCCGCTCGCCACCGTCTCGTTGAGGATTTTCTTGAGATATTCGCCGTAGCGCCGCCGCGGCACGAACTCATGCGGCTCATAGCCTTCATGCGCCACTTCCGAAGCGAAGTGCTCCGGCTCGTCGGCCCAGGCGCCCATCCGCCCAGCCGGCACGTTGAGGAGATGCGCTGCTTCCTCGGTCGAATAGGCGGTGCCGCGGCCCGGCCGGCCGCCGCCGTCGACCAGCGTGCTGGCGATGCCGCGCCGCGCCAGCTCCGCCGCCAGCATCGTCCCGGAAAAGCCGCCGCCAACGATGACGACGCGCAGGCCCTCCGGGGGAGGGTCGAGCATCGGCATGACGCTGCTTCGGTCAGCCTCCATGCGCGTCAAATCTCATAGTCGGGCCAGGCGTTGGGGTTGGCCGCCCCTGCCTTGCGCTTGACCATATGGTCGTGGAGGCTCTGGACCGTCCGGCCCGCGGTCTCGGTGAACAGCGCCGGCACTGCCGCGTGGACGATGCAGGCAAGGCCCGCGCCGACCATCCTGGCGCCGATCAGCACCGCGCCATAGCCATGCTCGGCCCAGCTCATTCCGAGCGATTTGGGATGGTCCTGGAACAGCCTCCCGATCATCACCAATTCTTCCTTCTTTTCAAACACATATGGTGGCCCCGGCAGGACTCGAACCTGCGACCTTTGGTTTAGGAAACCACTGCTCTATCCGGCTGAGCTACGGAGCCTTTCCGCGACCCCTAGGGTAGCGGAGCGCTCGAATCAATTCGCCAGCGATGGCCTCAATAGCCGCGGTAGTAGCGCCGTCCGTAATAGGACCGGTACGGATAGCCATAAGCCCGGTAGCCGTAGACTGGCGGTGGCGGATATGGCGGGTAGCCATAGCCGTAACCGGATTGCGGGTAGGCGTAACCGTAGTGCGGATATGCAGCGCCATAGCCATAGGGCGCGTAGCCGTACCCATATTGGGGGTAGGCATAGCCATAAGGCGAATGGCCATAATAATTGCCATGATAGCCGCCGTGGTAGCCGCCCGCGATCCCATAGCCGATTGCTACGCCGATCACTCCACCGACAACGGCGGCCACCACTTCATCGCCATGGTCATGATGGTGGTGATGATGATGGTCGTAGTAATAATATTGGGCCTGGGCCGGAGAGGCTGCCAGAGTGGCCGCGGCCGCCAAGCCTGCGAGCATGTAGGGGCGCATCGTTTCGCTCCTCTAATGAGGCGAAGCAGCGCCTATAGGCAGGCTGGAACGGACGTCTATCCGCTGAACTACCTAGGCCGTTAAATTTGCACCCGCGGAATTTCCCGGCGGTGCTGATGGACCGGAATGCGGGCACGCACTTCGGCAATCCGGGCGAGGTCGATGTCGGCGAAACCGAGCCCCGGCGCACCGTCCATCTCCAGCGACACCTCGCCCCACGGGTCGGCCACCAGCGAATGACCGTAAGTGTCCCGCCCATCCTCATGGTGGCCGGCCTGGGCAGCCGCGACGATGAATAGCTCCGCTTCAATCGCCCGTGCCCGCATCAGCACCTGCCAGTGTGCCCGCCCGGTCGGGACCGTAAAAGCCGCCGGTACGGCGATGACCTCCGCCCCCGCATCGCTCAATCGCTGGAACAGCTCCGGGAAGCGAAGGTCGTAGCAGATTGTAAGGCCAAGCGTTCCGACCGGCGTGCCGCGCACCACGACCGCCTCGGTTCCGGCCTGGTACATGGCTGACTCTCGCCAGCTCTCGCCGCTTGGCAAGTCGACATCGAACAGATGGATCTTGTCGTAACGCCCGCGGACTTCGCCCAAATCGTCGATCACGAAACCGCGATTGACCAGCTTGCCGCCTTCCCCCTTCAGCGCCAGGGATCCCAGATGGACCCAGATACCGGCCTCCAGCGCAGCCGTCCGGACGGCCCGCAAGACCTGGTCATCACCCTCTATGCGGGCCTTACTGAGGGCCCGTTCCCGGTCTCGGTCGAGCATTCCGGACATTTCCGGTGTGAATAGCATCGCGGCCCCGCCCTTTGCCGCCTCCCGTACTGCCGAGACCAATCGCTCCGCGTTGACGGCGGGTTCGATCCCGCTTTGCGACTGGTAGAGGGCGATTCGAACCGGGCTCATGCGGCCAGCAGCTCGTCCAGCTTGCCCTGATATTCGAGTGCCATCAGCTCGTCGCATCCGCCCACGTGACGCCCATTGATGAAGATTTGCGGCACCGTCATCCGCCCGCCGGCGCGTTCGACCATCTCGGTCTTTTTCGCACCGCCGAAATCGACCGAATATTCCTCGTAAGGCACCTTTTTCATGTCGAGCAGCTTCTTTGCTCGAAAGCAGAAGCCGCACGTCAGCTTGGTATAGATCTCAACCTTGGGCAAATGATGCTCCCGCGAATCCCTTCGTGGCCGCTTTAACGCATGAGTTGAGCCGGGCGAACCACCCGCGCCCAGCAAATCAGCTCAATTCGTGTCGCGCCGGCCCGCCGCAACTCGCGGGCACAAGCCTCGGCAGTACTGCCGCTGGTCAGGACATCGTCGACCAGCACGACTGTCTTGTCCTTCAGCGCCTGGGGCCGGACAACTTCAAATGCGCCGGCAACTGCCTTGCGCCGCTGGGCGTGGTTCATTCCCTTCAAAGGCTTGGTTCGCCGCGTGCGCCGCAGACCCGTTGATCGACCGGCAATCCCCAACTGCGGGCCAATTCGCGGGCCACCAGGCCCGACTGGTTGAATCCTCGCTCCCATAGTCGCCAGCGGTGCAGTGGAACGGGCATGACGATGGCATCAGGGCACCACTCACCGCGCAGAGGCGTCATGTATCGGGCCATGGTTCGTGCCAATGCGACTTTCCTGCCGTATTTCAGGCGAAGTGCGATTGACCGCGGAATATCGTCATAGGCAACTGCCGCTCGAATTCGGTCGACCTTGGGCGGGTCGGCGAGGCATCGGCCGCAGGTTTCCGCATCGGTTCCAGCCAGCGGCAGTCCACAATGCTGGCAGCCACTGTTGCCCAGCCATTCCAGCTTACGCCAACATTCCGGACAGAAGCTGCCTGCCTCGGCGATGATTTCGCCACAGCCCGCGCATCTCGGCGGAAGCGCAAAATCGAGCAGCAGATTTCCAAGCCCCCGGACCGGGCGCAACATTGCGCGTACCATCGCCTCTTGTCGCGAAAGGCGGGCCGCCGCACAAGCGGCGCCGTGCCCCCCGAATTATTCGATCGCCAGCTTCGCGCCCACCGCCGGGATCGTGCGGCACGGACCGGGCCTGAGCTGTTCCTGTTCGATCGCGCCTTTGACGAATGCCTCGACCGGCTAGGCGACATTCCCCGGACCTTCGGTCGCGCCCTGCTGCTTGGCTGTCCGTCCGCGGACTGGCGATCGCGCCTTTCAGGCATCGTTCAAACGATTGACGTCGCTGATCCCGGTCCACTCTTTGCCGCTAGGGCCGGCGGCTTGCGAATCGAAGAGGATCGGCATGACTTCGGCTCCGAGCAATACGATCTCTGCCTTGCGATCGGAACGCTGGACAGCGTCAACGATTTGGCACTTGCGCTTCGCCTGATTGGCCGGTCTCTCAAGCACGACGCCCCCCTGATTGGAGCCATAGCCGGTGGCAATAGCCTGCCGGCGCTTCGCACGGCGCTGATCGAAGCCGGTCGACATGAAGGGCGAATTGCGGCCCGCACGCACCCGAGAATAGAAGCCGCTGCCCTGGCTCAGCTGCTTGCGTCAGCTGACTTTGGCATGCCGGTAGTGGACGTGGATCGCCTGAGGCTTCGTTATGAAGGGCTGGACGCACTGGTCCGCGACCTGCGTTCAATGGGCGCCACATCGGTTCTTGGTCATCGACCGCCGCCAATGTCGAAAATGGAATTGCAACTCGCCCGCCACGCCTTTGCGGCCCAAGGGGCAGGCGGTCGCACTGAGGAAATCGTGGAAATTCTCCATTTCCTCGCCTGGAAGCAATAATCGCGGAAAGCGGCGAATTAACCTCGTTCCGCCAATCAATTCTTAATCGTTTCGGCCCTAAAACCGCCTCGTGGACCAGGACCAGAGGAGGGTAGCGTGCTCGCTGTCCGAACAACGGGTCGTAAGCTTCGCTCGGACAAGCGTGGCGCGACCGCAATAGAATACGGTTTGATCTGTGCCCTGATCGCGGTTGCCGCGATTGGTGGCATGAGCAAACTTGGCGGTGGATCAACCGGCATGTGGGGCAAACTTGACCAGAAGGTCCAGGACGCCTCGAACTAAGCTCGCCGAGTTCCGTAGACCACCAGCTTAACCTTCTGGCCAGGGACCAGCGGGCTGTTCGCCGCGAGCCCGTTCAACGCCAGGAATCGGTCCACCCGAAAATCACGATAAGCCATCCGATTTCCCAGCGACTGGATCGTGTCTCCCCTGCCCACCGTCACGATGTCAATTACTCTCGGCCGGATCGCCGCCGCTTCAGCCGGGCTGATCCTGCGGAATGAATCTACCATCGATGCGAATGGCGCCAGCCCCTGCCCTGCCCGGGTAAGCGTGAGAAAGTGGTAGATCGTATTCTGGTCCCATTGGTAGGCAAAGACACCAACATCCAACCCGCCGGAGGAGGTGTTGGCCCTCCCGACGACGTAGGCCGCCGGTATGCCATTCACCGTGGTCCGCTGCATTGGTCCCAATTGCAATTGGACCCGGCCCTCGGTGAGTCCCTGCAGTACCCGGGAAACATAATCTTCCATCGACCCGTTGAACTGGCCGCCCCTGAATTCTGCTTGTCCGGCGGAACCCTGGATCGACACTCTGCGCGTGCTGTTCTGCATCAGGAAGCCTGCCGGAACTGCGAAGGTGAGATGAAGATCGGGATGCGTAAAGATCCTGCCGTCAATGACTCCCTGGGCGGGATCGTCGTCGACGATCATGCCCTTGATCTGGGCAAGGAATGCATCGCGGTTACGAAGGCCCACTCCTACCCTGCCTGTCTGGCGCGCGATTTGCGTCGCCTGGGCGGCACGATTCTCGCTTAGGGGATGAGTGCTGGCCCACTCCGGCGTCGAGCGATTCTGGTCGCCCTGGATGCGCGCCTCGAGTGCCGTCGCTTGAGCGATCTGCGACAGCATCGTTGCACTGCCGCTGGGGTCATATCCGGCGGCCGTCATGTAACGGATCCCGAGCACATCGGCTTGATATTCCTGGTCGCGGGTAAAGCTAAGCAACCGCATCTTCGAAAATTGCTGGGCGCCCTGGGAAATCAGTCCACCGAAGGCGGGGCCGCCGACGACGGCGCCGAGGACTTGGCCGAGCACTCCAAGTATCGCATTGGTATTGGCCGCTGATTTCCGCGCTTGCGCATGGTTTGCGGCAATATGGCCCGTTTCATGCCCTACCACGAAGGCCAGCTCGGACTCATCGTTCATGATGCCCATTAGCTGACGTGTCAGGTAGACATAGCCGCCCGGCACGGCGAACGCGTTTTCGACCGCGCTGTCCAGTGTGGTGAAGTGATAGACCTGACCGGCATTGGCTGTACCGGAATAAGCCGCAACTCGGCGCCCAACGCCTTCGACATAGGCGGCTCTTGGGCCGGTTTCGGCACCGCCGAATTCTTCCACCACCTCGGCATGCTGGCGCGCCGCTTCCTGGACATCGCGAGGATTTAGATAACGTGCTTGCTGGGCATCTGCTGCAAGTGGTGCGGCCAGTGCCGCGGCGGTAGCGAGCAAGGCAATAGCGGTACGCATGACATCTCCATCGCCAATTGCGGATTTCCGCCAAATGAACGAGGCATGCGGAACGATGGTTCCGACGGTCTCCTAGCCAATGGCGAGGAATTTGGCCCGGCGCTGTTCCAGAATTTGGGCCGTGCTGAGCTTTGCCAGCCCATCGATTTCCTCGATAATGGCCAGCTTCAAATTGTCGATCGCCTCAGCGGGCGCGCGATGCGCGCCGCCCAGTGGCTCGGGAACGACCCGGTCGACCACGCCTAACGCGAGTAGGTCGCCGGCCGTTACCTTCATCGCCTCGGCAGCTTCCGCCGCCTTGTCGGCGGTCCGCCACAGGATCGAGGCGCAGCCTTCCGGGGAGATGACAGAATAGACCGCATGTTCGAACATCAGCACGCGATTTGCGGCGGCAATTGCGACTGCGCCGCCGGATCCGCCTTCGCCAACCACGACGGCGATCATTGGCACGCCCATCGCCAAACATTGTTCGGTCGAGCGGGCAATAGCCTCGGCCTGGCCGCGCTCTTCCGCCTGGACGCCCGGGAAGGCGCCCGACGTGTCGACCAGGCTTACTACCGGCAGGCCGAACCGGTCTGCCAGCTGCATCAACCGGATCGCCTTGCGGTAACCCTCAGGCTTGGCCATCCCAAAATTGTGCTTGAGGCGGCTGGCCGTGTCGTCGCCCTTTTCGTGGCCGATCAGCATCACCCGGCGGCCCTCGATCCTGGCCAGGCCGCCGATGATCGCCGGGTCGTCGGCAAATGCCCGGTCACCTGCCAGCGGCATGAAATCGTCGGTTATGGCCGCGACATAATGCTTGAAGTGAGGCCGCTCCGGATGACGCGCGACCTGCGTCTTTTGCCACGGCGTCAGCTTGGCGTATGTGTCCCTTAGCAGCTTGGCCGACTTGGCCTCGAGCTTGGCAACTTCCGCATCGATGTCGATTTCGCCGGCACTCGCGGTATCCCGCAATTCAGCTATCCGCTGGTCCAGCGCGGCGATCGGTTTTTCAAACTCGAGATAAGTAAGCATCGGCGGCGCGGGGTAAGGGTCGACGGCTCATCCGTCAACGCCGACGCCCTTGCCATGGCTGGTCGCAAGCGGATGGCGGGCGTTGACCAATTCGACCAGACGGGCCGCGTCGACATGCGTGTAAATCTGCGTGGTGGCGATGTCAGCATGCCCAAGCAGGGATTGCAGGACACGCAAGTCCGCCCCGCCTGCCAGCAGGTGGGTCGCGAAGGCGTGGCGCAACACATGCGGGCTGACCCGGTGCGGCGCAATGCCAGCCAGTGCCGCCATTGCCCGCACCAGCTGGAACAGACGGACTCGGCTCAAATGGGACTTTCCGCTCGGAAACAGCCAGGCACTGCTTTCGGGCACATGCGGCAGCCAGTTCCTCACCGCCTCGGCCGCCCGGGAGGATACCGGCACGAGCCTTTCCTTGTCCCCCTTGCCGCGAAGCATCAGGAACGGCTGGCCGGACCGGACCGCGCGGCGCGGCAGTGAAACCAGCTCGGTTGCGCGAAGCCCTGACCCATACAGCAGTTCCAGCAGCGCCAGGTTGCGGAGCGCCAGGGGCTCGCCGCTCGAAGCCCGCTCTCCGACCACGGCAAACATAGCTTCGACTTCATGCGTCTCCAGGATTCTCGGGAGTGGACGCTGCAGGCTTGGCCGGGGCAGCGCCGCGGATGGATCGTCAGCGCGGAAGCCTTCGTCGAGCAGGAATCCGAAGAAGCGCCTGAGTGCTGCTGACCTGCGGGCCACGGTTGACGGCGCCAATGCCGCCCAAGCGCCGCCCAGCCGGCCGACTTCCGCGCTACCCGCAGTCTCCAATGAACCGATCGCTTCCATCGCCGCTTCGAGATCGCGCCGATAGGCCAGCAACGTATTGCGAGACGCACCCATTTCCGCTGCCAGCATGTCGCAGAATCGGTCAATCAGCGCCCGGTCACCAAGTCCGCTGCTCGCTTCCGTCACGTGCGCGAAAGGGCCTCGGCTGCAATCATTCGAGCCAGATAGCCCTGTCCGGTTTTCTGCAAGGCGTTGGTAGCGTGGAACATGTAGACCGCGCGGACCTGATCGAAATCGCCGCCCTGCAGAGCACTGGCGGTCAACAGCAACACCGTGCCACCTTGCCGCCGGCGCATTGCTCCGTCGACCAGGTTGGTCCAGCCCGTCTTGGCGCCTAGACCGAGCCGATATGCCCGGTTGAGCCGGCCGGCCGTCGCCGGGTTGATCCGGCCAAGCCCGGCGAGTCCGGCGACGAGCAGGGCGGTGCGCTGCTTCCCCTCGCTCTCGTCGCGATCGGCAAAGTCTTCGATCCGCGACGCGCTGATCCCAAGTCCCCTGGTTTCGGGAGCGCCAAGCGCCAGCATTGCCCAAACCTTGTCGGCCGGCTCGTCGTCCATGCTGGCCAGAGCCTGGGACCAGCGGGCGGCTTCGCGATCAAATCCTCCGGCCAGGAGCGACGCGACGATTTCCGGTGCGTCCGATTGAAGATCGGAGTCCGGGGCAACGTGCCTGGCGGCTCGCGAAAGCAGGACGCGGGCCGCTACCCGGTCGAGCGGAGAATCGGCATTGCCCCAGATCGTTCGCATCGCGGCGAGCCGGGCGTCCTGGTCCTTGCCAATGAAGGCAAGGCGAAGCTGCCAAGCGTCGGTACCGCCCAGCTCATCCGGGTCGGTCGCATCATAGGATGCCGCATAAAGATCGACGAGCGCCTGGCTCGAAAAGACGCCCAACGCCGCCGCCACCCTGGCTGCCGGCAAGCGCTGCGTCGCCGAGAACATCGGTGCACGCGCCAGCCAGGCCCGCGTTTGCAGGCTGGCCGAATTAACCAGCCGATCCGGAGGCATCATTCCAGTCGCGGTGGACAAGCCGTAGCGCCAGCTATTCAGCCGATCGACCGGCTCCCATTCGATGGTCACTGCGCGGGACGTCTCGGCGCCTGCTCCGACCACCTTGTCGGCCAGGGCCAAGTCTATTCCCCCGAGCCGGCCGCGACGGCGAGCCGCTTCGATGTCGGCAGCCGCACGCTCGGACTCGCCCGACAGGGAGGCACATATCGCGCCGACCAGTCCGACCACCTGGGGCTCAAGCTTGCCGAGCGCGCCCTCGACCGGGCACATGGCGGACGGATCGCTGCTGGCCAATGCAGACTGCAGCGCAACCTGGTTCATCTTCGGTGTGAAGCGGTCGCTGTCGACGCTGGCGATGAGCAGCTGGGCCGCGTCGGCCTCGCCCATTCGAAGCAGCAGCCACGCACGCTCGGCCGCCCAATCGGCGGGATGAACGTCCCCAGGGCTTGGCGCCCTGGCAAGCAGCGCGTTACGAAGGCCGATATGCGCCCAGCGCGAGGCCAGCGGAGTGGCCATCCGCCGCATGAGGATTTCCAACGCCTTCCCGCTTGCTGCACCCCACGGCGGTGTGCCGAAACCGAGGTCCAGCGGATCGAGCGTCCCGGCAATCCGCGGGTCACGCCGCGCGGATCGCGGATATTCAACCTGCGGCACGGGTTCGGCCTGGGCCATTTCGTCGCCTAGCAGCGATTCGACTATCTCGACCGCGGAACCTTCCAGCGACTGGCGCTCGCTCGGCGGAGTGACGGCAGGGGCTGCATTGTTGGTAACAGGCTCCGGCGCAGGCGCGGTCGGTTCGCCAAAGCCGGGCGGAAGGATCGATTCCGGCTTGTCCTGGGCAATCGCGGGCAACGCTGCTGCCAAGGCCAGCGCGGCTGTCCCGATCAGGATGTTCTTAGTTCGCGGCAGCATTGCTCGTGACGTCGGTCTCGATGTTCTTCACCGGCACTTCATCTGCGCTTCTCGACAGCAGGAAGGTCCCGCCAACGATCAGGAGGATGGCAACAACCAGGAAAATCAGGCCTCGAGGCATGGTGGCTCCGCTTGAGGATCGGGGTGGAGAAAGGCTTTTGCCCGACCTTGAGGCCCTATGTATAGCCCCAGCCAAAAGGAACTACCGATAAAGTGAAAAAGCTGTTCGAACATTTGGATCGGCCGATCGTCCTCGTTGGCCTGATGGGCTCGGGCAAGTCGACCGTTGGCAGGCGGTTGGCGCGGCGCCTCGGCTTGCCGTTCGTCGACAGCGACGTCGAAATCGAGGAGGCCTCCGGAGCCAGTACATCCGACCTGTTCGAACGCTATGGCGAACATGATTTCCGGGATGGCGAGCGCCGGTTGGTCGCTCGCCTGGTCAGTGGCGAAATACGGGTGATCGCCACCGGCGGCGGCGCGTTCATGGATCCCCGCACAAGGGAATTGCTGAACGAACAAGCAATTACGGTTTGGCTCGACGCACCGATCGATGTGCTGGCCGAGCGAACGTCCCGCCGTGACAATCGCCCGCTGCTTAAGAAGGGCAACCGGAAGGAAATCCTTTCCCGTTTGGCCGACCAGCGGCGCAGCAGTTACGCGGAGGCCCAAATTCATATTCGAAGCGAGGGCGGCGCCCATGGCGACGTCGTTGAGGCAATTGTGGCGGCACTCGGCGAGCGCTTCTCGGGATGACCAATGTCCGCGTGAACCTGGTTTCGGGCGGCTATGACGTGCTGATCGGTCCCGTCGAGGCCGCATTCGATCAGATTGCAGACCTCGCACGCGGCGCGGCGCCGATCCTTGTTACTGAGCCGAAGGTTTTCGGGCTTCATGGCCAGGACATCGCCGATCGCCTGGGCGCCGATCCGATCCTCCTGCCCGAGGGCGAAGCTGCCAAGGATTGGACCGTCCTCCATCGAGTCCTGGCCGATCTTGCCGATCGCCACGCGACGCGCTCCACGCCGATCATCGCGCTGGGCGGGGGCAGTGTTGGAGACGTCGCCGGCCTTGCCGCATCTCTTTTCAAGCGTGGCTGCCCGGTAATCCAGTTGCCAACCACCCTGCTCGCCCAAGCCGACAGCGCCATTGGCGGCAAGACCGCGATCGATGCCTTTGGCGAGAAGAATCTTATCGGCACCTTTCACCAGCCGGCCCTGGTGGTGGTCGACCCCACCTTCCTCGACACGCTGGACGTGCGCCAGCTTCGCTCTGGATACGCAGAGGTGGTCAAATATGGGCTGATCGACGACCCGGTCTTCTTCGCCTGGTGTGAGACCAATGGCCGTGGCGTGCTCGCCGGCCATCGCGACCTTCGCCAGCAAGCGATCATCTCGTCGGTTCAATCCAAAGCGCGGATTGTTGCTGCCGACGTCGAGGACCGGTCTGGGCGGCGTGCGCTGCTCAATCTTGGCCATAGCTTTGGGCACTCGATCGAAGCGGAAGCCGGGCTGGGGGAGGTCCTTCATGGCGAGGCCGTGGCGCTCGGGATCGCCCTCGCCTTTCGCCTTTCGACGGAGCTTGGCCTGTGCCCAGCGACGGACGGCGAACGAGTCATCGCGCACCTTGCTGCTTGCGGATTGCCGACCCGGCTGGCCGACATCGGGCTGGAACATCGGGGAGCAAAGCTTGCCGGCTGGATGCGGCGCGACAAGAAAAACAGCCAGGGCGAGATCGCGCTCGTCCTGGCACACGGAATTGGGCGGGCCTTTCTCGAGCCGCGGGTCGATGCACAGCGTCTCACTGCCTTTCTGGATCGGGCTGCCTAGGTCTTTTCGGGGAGCGTCCGGTCCGGGGCGAACGACTGTTCAATTCCCGCCCGCAGGTCGCCGGTCTCGGTCTGGCGTTCAAGCCGTTCGCAATCGCGCAGCCGATATTCGAAATCGACGCGATCGATCTCCTCCGCATCGACACCCAGTATCTCGAGTGCTGCACGACCCATTTTCACCGCGCTTTCGAACATTTCGCGCTGCGCAAAAGCCAGGTCCAGGCCACGGAACGACATCAGGTGGATACGGTCGAATGCCCGGACCAGCACGGCGGCCTGCGGGAATGCCTCCAGCACGCGTTTGAGGGCGGCACGATCCAGCCCATTGTCCCGGTCGTTGCAGAACAGGATCGCCTTGGCCGTTTCCGCCCCCGCCAGCCGAAGCAGGTCGATCCGCATGCCGTCGCCGAAGTAGACTTTGACCCCAAATCGCTCCGCCGCCTCGATCATCTCCGCGTCGGTATCGATCAGGGTCACGCCGATCCGCTTGGCCATCAGCATCTGCGCCGGAGTTTGCCCGAACCGGCCATAGCCGACCACGACAACGCTGGTTTCGGGGGACTCCTCGGGTCCTGCCAGCCCTTTGACGCTATCTACTTCCCGCTTCTCGAGCCAGTCGGTCAGCCGCATCAGGAACGGCGTCGCGGCCATCGACAAGGTGACCACCGCGCCGAACAGGGACGCAGCGTCCGGCAGGATCAGCTGCGCGGTTGCCGCTTGTGCGAACAGCACGAACCCGAATTCGCCGGCCTGGCTGAGCAGCAGGCCAAGCCTGATGCTGCGCGGCCAATTATTGCCGAAAATACGCGCCAGGCCGGAAATGATCAGGCACTTGATGAGGATGAGCGACAGGGCGAGGCCGACCACCAGGCCTGGCCGTGCGGCGATCGTGCCCAAATCGAGCATCATCCCTACCGCCAGGAAGAACAGGCCCAGGAGGATCGACCGGAACGGATCGACGTCACCCTCCAGCTCGTGACGGTAAGGCGATTCCGCCAGGATTACGCCGGCGACGAATGCGCCGAGCGACACCGACAGGCCCAGCGAGTGCATCAGCGCGGCGGAGCCCATCACCGCAAACAGGCCGGCGACGACAAACAGCTCGCGCTCGCCGAACCGGCCGATCAGACGGAACAATGGATTGATCACAAACTTGCCGGCCAGCCACAGGGCGCCGATCGCTCCAACCGTGTAGAGCGCCAGCGTCCAGCCGCCCGGTGCGCTGGGATCCACCGGGACCCGCGACATGGCGGCGATGATGGTGATCATCGGGACGATCGCCAGGTCCTGGAACAACAGGATCGAAAAGGCCCGCTCGCCCTGCGGCGTATTCAATTCCCGGTCGGCGCGAAGCATCGGCAGCACCTGCGCCGTCGACGACAATCCGAGCGGCAGGCCGATCGCCAGCGAAGCCTCCGGCGAGAAGTCCAGCGCGAAATAGATGAGCAGGCTGAGCGCCAGGCCGCACAGTACGACCTGCGCCAGCCCGAGGCCGAAAATGTCTTTCCGGAGCCGCCACAGCCGGCTTGGCTGCAACTCCAGCCCGACCAGGAACAGCAGCAGCGCGATGCCGATTTCGGAAATGCTCGCCAGCTGCTCCGGATCGCCCACCAGGCCCAGCAGGTGCGGACCGATCAAGATGCCGCCGACGATGTAGCCGAGAGTGGCGCCGAGCCCGAGCTTGCGGAACAGGGTGACGAAGACCAGCGCCGTTCCGAGCATGATCGCGCCGCCTTCGAGCAGCGTGCTGGTCGTTGCGATGGCCTGTACCCCTGCGCTCACTTGGCCTCCTCGATAGATGCCAGCAAAGTTCGAAACGGCAGCAGGATCGCGCCGTGCCGCCCTTTTCGGCTCAGCGCGGGCTCCAAGGTCTCAAGGCCTGGCCAGCTGTGCGGAACATCGCCCTTGCCGGCCAGCCATGCCTCCAATTCGTTGAGCGCCCCGGCCACTTCGTCCTTGCTGCGCCCCATGGCGTGGGCGGCCATCAATGCGGCCGAGGCCTGGCCGTAGGCGCAGGCTTCGACTGCGTGGCGCAGCCGGACCACCCGGTCGGCCCAGTCCAACTCGACCGCCATCCGCATCCAGCTGCCGCAGGTCGGCGAGCGGCGCTCGGTCGCTCCGGCCAGTTCCCCGAACGGCTCAAGATATGGGATCGACGCCGCCAGGCGCAGGATTTCACGGGTGTAGGGCGGTTCCTTCACGCCCTTCGCCATGTAGTGCCCCCCGGCCCATCCTCAAGCAGCACGCCTTCGGCCTTGAGCTCATCGCGGATCCGGTCGGCCTCGGCGAAGTCGCGGTTCTTCTTGGCTTCGGTGCGGGCTGCGATCCGGCTTTCGATGTCGCCCGCATCGCCTTCGCCACGGAACCATTGGTCGGCGTCCATCGTCAAAAGCCCAAGCAGGCGGGCCGAAGCCTTGATCTCCCCGGCATCTTCGAGCGCCACCAGCCGCGAGATGGCGAGCGGCGTATTCAAATCATCGAACAGCGCCTCGGCCACGCCCTGGTTGATATCGGTCGGATCGGCATCTCCGGCCGCCCGGTACAGCCGGTCCAGCGTCGCCTTCGATTGCTCGACCAAGTCGTCGGTCCACGCCAATGGCTGGCGATAGTGCGCCGAAAGCAGCGCCATGCGGTAGATCTCGCCACGCGGGTCACGCTCCAGAAGCTCCGCTGGCGTGATGATATTGCCGAGGCTCTTCGACATCTTCTCGGCGCCCATGTCGACGAAGCCATTGTGCACCCAATAGCGCGCCAGCGGCTTGCCCTGATGCGCGCAGCGGCTCTGGGCGATCTCATTCTCATGGTGCGGGAAGATGAGGTCGAGCCCGCCGCCGTGAATGTCGATCGTCTCGCCCAGATGGGCGCGGATCATCGCCGAGCATTCGATGTGCCAGCCGGGCCGTCCGCGGCCCCATGGGCTGTCCCAGCCGACCGTGCCCTCGTCGCTTGGCTTCCACAAGACGAAGTCCGCGGGGTCGCGCTTGTAAGGTGCCACCTCGACCCGTGCTCCGGCGATCATCTGCTCGCGGTCGCGACGGCTCAGCGCGCCATAATCGGGATCGCTTGGCACCGAAAACAGCACATGCCCCTCGGCCTCATAAGCATTGCCCTTGGCGACCAGCTCCGCGATCATCGCCACCATCGGCCCGATTTCCTGGGTGGCGTGCGGCGCGATGGTCGGCGGATTGACCCCCAGCGCGCCCATGTCGTCGAGATAGAAGCGCTCGTAGCGGTCGGTGATCACCGACGTATCGACACCCTCTTCCCTGGCCGAGTTGATGATCTTGTCGTCAACGTCGGTGACGTTGCGGGCGTAGATCACCTCGGCTTCGGGATAGGCATGTTCGAGCACCCGGCGCAGGAGGTCGAACACCACTGCCGGCCGGGCATTGCCGATATGCGCGCGCCCATAAACGGTTGGCCCGCACACATACATTGTGATCCGCTTCGGGTCGGCCGGTTCGAACGCCCGCTTCTCCCGCGCCATCGTGTCGTGGAGCCGGATCATTCCGCTTCCTCTGAATGGCGGCGGGTTTCGACCCAATCGACCACCGCGCGCCCGGTCGCGTTGAGCAAGGGATAGGTGCGGCTGTCGGTCATCCATTCCGGCCGGTCGGCGCGGGTGCCATAGACCATGTCGGTGGCGAGGTTGGCGAGGAGGAAGAACAGCGTCGCGCCGATCAGGCCCTTGAGCATTCCGAACCCGCCGCCGAGCAGCCGGTCGATCGGTCCCAGGACGGATCGCCGGGCCTTGCCGCCCACGGCTTTGGCGAACAGTTTCACCGCGATGTAGGCGGGCAAGAACAGGAGCGCGAAAGCCAGCGCGCTGGCCCCCGCTTCGGTCCCCACGGTGTCGACCAGCCTGGCCTGAAGCGGGGTATGGAACAGCTTCAGCACGGCGATCCCGGCCACCCATGCCAGCAACGCCAGCACTTCATGGGTAAAGCCGCGGACAAAGCCGATCAGCGCGGCGCCGCCGAGCAGCAGGACGACAAAGATATCGAGTGCGGTCATTTCGGCTTCGGCTAGCGGAGGCAATTGGCGAGCGCCAGCCCTGCCTTGGTTCCAAAAGTCACAAAAAGTCGCACCCCTACGGACGCGCGTACGCGCGCCCGCGTGCGCGAGGGAAGCATGCCGATCGAAAATTGAGGGTTGGCAAGGATCGAACCGGCGGATCACCGGCGAGCCTATGCGGAAACCGTCATGAGTAGGACAGGAGAATCTTGCCGCCGCGTTATGACCGGTTTCGACCCATTGCGGTCATGGCCGCAACCGACCGGCGCCCCGCCGCCGTTAACCTCCGCTGGCTGGGAGATCGCTGTTGAAGATGTCTGCAGCGGCTTTCCACTCGCTGCCGATCTTCCGCCAAAC
>Ga0310811_10000640_pt1 | contig 44612 bp, 41 predicted proteins | sample YCmetagenome_FD_207642 | JGI IMG/M metagenome (GOLD analysis project Ga0310811, IMG submission 207642) | Soil microbial communities from experimental microcosm in Duke University, North Carolina, United States - YC | ecosystem: Engineered > Artificial ecosystem > Soil microcosm > Unclassified ...
CAGGCGTTCGCGACCACGCGCAAACAGCGTGGCGGCCGAAAGGATGCGGGGCGCGGTGTCGGACGTTTGCGTCGTCATGTGCTGGTGTTTCGCTCCGATCCGGTTTGCAGCGGCGCTCGATCGGCTGCGTTATCCTCTAATGTATCGGCACGCGCCATGGCGAAAAACGTGCCGCCGGACGCCACGCCAAACATGTCCACGCCATCCACGACCCGCTCCTCGCCGAGCGCGACGAGGTCATAGAACAGCGCGCGCGTGACTTTCGCCCACAGTCCGCGACGGACATGCAGATAGGGCTTGAGGCCGCCGGTGCCCTCCTCCGGTTCGAAACGCAGCGCATGATCCGGCCCGCAATCGATGGCGTCGTCGACATTGGTGCGAAAGCGCAGCCGCTGCCCGGCTTCGTCCTGATCCAGTTCCATCGCCACCGCCAGCAACGGCGCATCCTCAACGACGATTCCGCATTTTTCCACCGGCGTGACGAGGTAATGCCGTCCGTCCTCGACCTTCAGCACCGACGCGAACAGCTTGACCAGCGCAGGCCGGCCGATCGGCGTGCCTTGATAAAACCAGGTTCCGTCGATCGCGATCCGCATGTCGATCTCCCCGCAATAGGGCGGAGTCCACAAATGGACAGGCGGAATCCCCCGCACGCCGGCTGCCCGCGCCTCGCGCAGCACGCCGTCCAGGTCACCCTTTCGAGAGCCGGAGCCGGCCGGGGAGGAAAGCCCTTTCTTTGCCATGTTTATCCGGAGCTAATCGTTTGTCGCGCGCCTTGAACTGATGGTGCGGCAAGGCCACTCAGCGTATGCTCATGATCAACGCTGAGAAAGACCGCGGAGTCGGTGCGTGCACGGTGCGGTCCTTGCATACCACGATGGCACGTGTTTGCGCGGCGGCGAGGCGACGTCCGGAGAAGGACGCGAGTTTCCCTTGAGAAGATGGAGTACCAGATGGCGGCAGGTGGAGCGGCGGGCGGAGAAGGTCTAGACCGGATCGAGGATATTGTCGTGCGCGCCGCAGAATCGAGCGCAGTGCACATCGCGGCGGCGAAGTCGGCCATCGGAACCGTCATTTTCGGCCAGGAGCAAGTGGTCGAACATGCTCTCGTGACCATCCTGTCCGGTGGCCACGGCTTGCTCGTCGGCGTGCCGGGTCTGGCCAAGACCAAACTCGTCGAAACCATGGGAACGGCGCTCGGGCTCGATGCGCGGCGTATTCAGTTTACACCCGACCTGATGCCGTCCGACATCCTCGGCGCCGAAGTGCTGGAAGAGAGCACCGCCGGCAAGCGCAGTTTCCGCTTCATCACCGGTCCCGTGTTCGCCCAACTGCTGATGGCCGACGAGATCAACCGCGCCAGCCCGCGTACGCAAAGTGCGCTGCTGCAAGCGATGCAGGAACAGCATGTGACGGTCGCCGGCGCACGCCATGATCTGCCGCGTCCGTTCCACGTGCTGGCAACGCAAAACCCGCTTGAGCAGGAAGGGACCTACCCCCTGCCCGAAGCGCAACTCGATCGCTTCCTGATGCAAATTGACGTCGATTATCCCGACAAGGATGCCGAGCGCCGCATCCTGTTCGAAACCACCGGCGCAGAAGACGTTCGCGCCAAAGCTGCGATGACGGCAGACGATCTTCTTGCCGCGCAGCGTCTCGTCCGTCGTCTGCCAGTCGGCGAGTCGGTCGTCGAAGCGATCCTCACTTTGGTGCGCTCGGCGCGTCCGATGGAAGCGTCCACTGATATCGCCAAGCTCGTCGCCTGGGGTCCGGGTCCGCGCGCCAGCCAGGCACTGATGCTGGCCGTGCGCGCCCGCGCGTTGCTCGACGGCCGTTTCGCGCCTTCGGTCGACGATGTGGTGTCGCTCGCCGAACCGGTGCTGAAACATCGCATGGCGCTCACCTTCGCCGCGCGCGCGGAAGGCGAGACGGTCGATGCCGTGATCGGACGCCTCAAAGCGCGGCTTGGGTAAGGCCTTGGATAGTCAGTAATGGCGAACGCTGCGCCGCCCGTGAACGCTGAACAAAAGACCGTCGCCCCGGCTATCGGCGAAGCGCGGACGCTTGCGGCCTCGATCCCGCGTCTGATCCTCGAAGCGCGCCGGGTCGCGTCGACCATCCTGCATGGATTGCATGGGCGCCGTCGTGCCGGTTCGGGCGAGAATTTCTGGCAGTATCGGCGCTTCGTCATGGGCGAGCCAGCGCAGCGCGTCGACTGGCGCCGCTCGGCGCGCGACGAACATCTTTATGTGCGCGAGCGCGAATGGGAGGCCGCACACACGGTCTGGATCTGGCCGGACCGTTCGCCGTCGATGGATTTCACCTATCGCAACGGCATGCCGACGAAACTCGAACGTTGTCTCGTCGTGACCTTTGCGCTTGCGGAAGTGTTGGTGCAAGGCGGCGAGCGTGTCGGCGTGCCCGGACTGATGCGTCCGAGTTCGAACCGCAACGTCGTCGACAAACTGGCGCAAGCCATCATCCACGACACGCAGGAGCGGCCGAGCCTGCCGGCGGCCTTCTCGCCCTCGCCGCTCGCTGAAATCGTGGTCCTCTCCGATCTATGGGCGCCGACCGCCGACGTGCTGCGGACGCTCAACCAATTGTCGGCGACGGGTGCAAATGGCCACGTCGTGCAGATCGTCGATCCGGCGGAAGAAACGTTTCCCTTCACCGGCCGCGTCGAATTCATCGAGCCGGAAGGCGCCGGAGCGATCACCGCCGGCCGCGCCGAAACCTGGCGCGCCGATTACGAAACACTGGTCGCGCGGCATCGCGACCGGCTGCGCGCCGAGACCGACCGCCTCGGCTGGAGTTTTGCCATCCACCGCACCGATCGTCCGGCGAGCGAATTGCTGCTGGCGCTGCATGCCCGCATGGGCGCGCGCCCCGACGTGGCCGCCTCTGGCCGCCGCTTCGTCACGGGACAGATCGCACCCGGCGCGCTAGGGGGGTCATCATGATCCCCGGACTCGCACTTGGATTTGCCCAGCCGCTGGTGCTGCTTGGCCTGCTCGGCCTGCCTGTGCTGTGGTGGCTGCTGCGCCTCATTCCGCCGCGTCCACACCGTGTGCGCTTTGCGCCAACGCGGCTGTTGTTCGAGATCGCGCCAAAGGAAGAGACGCCGTCGCGCACGCCGTGGTGGCTGACGCTGCTGCGGCTCGTGCTGGCGGCGCTGGTCATTCTCGCGGCCGCAGGGCCGATGTGGAATCCGGGCGCAGCGCAATCGGGCGGCTCGGCGCCGATCGCGCTGCTTATCGACGACGGATGGACCGCGGCATCGACCTGGGATGCGCGCGTCCGCACGGCCAACGACATCATCGCACGCGCCGAAAGCGACAATCGCGGCGTTGCGATCATTCCCTTGTCCGAACCGATCCGCGACGTTTCGATCGAGACTGCAGGCGCGGCGCGCGTGCGCGTCCAGCACATGCAGCCGAAACCCTATGGCGTCGAACGCGCCGATGCGCTGCCGATGATCAGCCGTCTGGTCAACGCGACACCGAACCTGTCGCTGATCTGGTTGTCCGATGGCGTTGATCTCGGCAAGGGACAGGACTTCGTGAACGGCCTCGCAGGCGCGCTGGGGAATCGCGAAATCACCATCGTGACCGGCGGCGTGGCGCCTGCGCATGCGCTCGCCGAAGCCGAAAATGCGGCCGGCGCGCTCACCGTCAAGGTGATCCGCGCAACGGCCGGCGCGCAGGAAAGCAGCGTCGTGCGCGGCCTCGATCTCAAGGGCCTTCCGCTCGGCGATGCGCCGTTCACGCTCAAGGCCACCGATACGCAGACCACCGCACAGTTCGATCTGCCGGTGGAAATCCGCAACGACATGGCGCGCCTTGAAATCGTTTCCGAACGCTCGGCCGGCGCCGTGCAACTGCTCGACAAGCGCTGGCGGCGACGCGCGGTCGGCATCATCTCCGGCGCGTCGGCCGACACCGCGCAGCCGCTCCTCGCCCCGACCTATTACCTGACACGTGCGCTCAATCCGTTCGCCGATGTACGGCAGGCCGATGCAACCGGACCGGCGCAGGCGATCGGCCACTTCGTCGACCAGAACCTGTCGATGATCATCCTCGCGGATGTCGGCAACCTCCCTGGCAACGCCAGCGCCAAGCTCATCAAATGGGTCGAGGACGGCGGCGTGCTCGTGCGTTTTGCCGGTCCGCGGCTCGCGGCAATGACGACCGACGATTTGTTGCCGGTGACGCTGCGCCGCGGCGACCGCACGCTAGGCGGAAGTTTGAGCTGGGACCAGCCGCAAGCGCTGACAGGATTTCCCGCCAATGGTCCCTTCGCCGGCATGCCTATTCCGGACGACGTCACGGTCAACCGGCAAGTGCTTGCCGAGCCGAACGCCGAGTTGATCGACCGGACCTGGGCGACGCTTGCCGACGGCACGCCGCTCGTGACCGGCGAAAAGCGCGGCAAGGGCATGGTCGTGCTGTTCCACGTCACAGCCGATACGCGCTGGTCGAACCTGCCGCTCTCCGGCGCGTTTGTCGATATGCTCAAGCGCGTCGTCGCTCTCTCCGGCACCCATGAGACCGCGACAGACAAATCCAAGCAGACGTCGGAGAACGCACAGGAGGTCGTACCGCCGACGCGCATCCTCGACGGTTTTGGCGCCTTCGGACCGCCACCGCCCAACGCGCGCCCGATCGCGACCGACTACGCCGCTCATGCGACGGCGGAGCACCCGCCGGGATTTTACGGACCACCGGAAGGCCTCGTCGCCGTGAACACACTGACGCGAAACGATACGTTGGCGCCGCTCGACGTCTCGGCTCTCAAGGGGCCACGCCAGCCCTATCAGGCGGGAGAACCGCAGGATCTGCGCGGTCCGGTGCTCGCGGCAGCGCTCGCGTTGCTGCTGCTCGACGCGATAATCGTATTCTGGCTGGCCGGCGGGATCGCGCGGCTGGCGAACCGGCGCAGGCCGGCGTCGGCAATCATCGCGATCGGGATTCTGTCGGCGGCGTTGCTGTTGACTTTGACGCCTGCCGCGATGGCACAGACCCCCAGGCCGACGCAGCCCCCTAAAGCGACGCAGACGCCGCAGTCCACGCAGCAGACGGCCGCCGAGACCCAATTCGCAATGAAGGCCACCGAGCAGACGCACCTCGCCTATGTCGTCACCGGCGACGCAGAGGTCGACCGCGTCACCAAGGCCGGGCTCGAAGGGTTGACGATGTTCCTGGCCCAACGCACGGCGCTCGAAGCGGGCGATCCCATCGCCGTCGATCCGGCGCATGATGAGTTGGCCTTCTTCCCGCTGATCTATTGGCCGATCGTGCCGTCGGCGCAGCGGCCGACACAGCAGGCACTCGACAAGATCGACGCCTTCATGAAACAGGGCGGTACAGTGCTGTTCGATACGCGTGACGCCGGTGAAGCCCCGCCCGGTCCCGGCGGCGACACCCAGGGTCCGGGCATGGTCGCGCTGCGGTCTATCCTCTCCTCGCTCGACATTCCCGAACTCGAGCCGGTGCCGCGCGATCACGTGCTGACGAAGACGTTCTTCCTGCTCAAGGATTTTCCCGGCCGCTTCGACAACGGCCAGTTGTGGGTGGAAGCGTTGCCGCCGGCCAATGACGAGCAGGCAGCCGAACGGCCGGCCCGCGCCGGCGATGGCGTTTCGTCGATCATCATCACGTCGAACGATCTGGCCGGCGCCTGGGCGATCCGCAGCGACGGCCAGGCGATGCTGCCACTGTCGCCCGGCGAACCGCGCCAGCGCGAATACGCCTTCCGCGCCGGGGTGAACATCGTGATGTACACGCTGACCGGCAATTACAAGGCCGACCAGGTCCACGTTCCGGCCCTGCTCGAACGGCTGGGTCAGTAGATGATCCGGTCCGCAGGAGTAACGCGTTGAATCTTGGAATTGCCTTCGCTCCGCTCGTGCCGCTGCCGCTGATCTGGGCGGGACTAGCGGTCGCGCTCGTCATCTCCGCTTTGCTCGTCATCGGGCGCACGCGCGGCGCTTTCGTTCGCATGCTGGCGCTGCTGCTGATGATCCTCGCGCTCGCCAATCCCTCGTTCACGCGTGAGGACCGCGAAGGCCTGCCCTCCGTCGCCGTCGTCGTCATCGATAAAAGCGCGAGCCAGAATTTCGGCGACCGGCAGAAGCAGACGGACGCCGCGCGCGCGGCGCTTGCCGAAAAGCTCGGACATATCCCGAACCTGCAGGTCCGCGTAGTTGAAGCCGGGCAGGCCGACGGCGAGACCGATGGCACAAAACTCTTCTCGGCGCTGAACGCAGCCCTTGCCGATGTGCCGCCCGACCGGGTCGCCGGCGCGATCTTCGTCACCGATGGCCGCGTGCATGACATCCCGCCCGACGCGGGATCGCTCGGCTTCAATGCGCCGGTGCATGCGCTGATCACCGGCAATACCAATGAACGCGACCGCCGCGTGGTGCTGGTGACCACGCCGCGCTTCGGCATCGTCGGCCAGACGCAAACAGTCGCTTTCCGCGTCGAAGATGAGGGTGGGACGGACGGCACAGCGCAGATCACCGTGCGTCGCGACGGAGAAGAGGTCGAGACGCGGCGTGTCGTGCCCGGCCGGCAGGTCGATGTGGACGTGCCGATCCCGCATGCCGGTCCCAACATCGTCGAGATCGAAGCCTCACCGCTCGCCGGCGAGCTGACGCCGGTCAACAACCGCGCGGTCGTCTCCATCGACGGCGTGCGCGACAAGCTGCGCGTGCTGCTCGTTTCGGGCGAGCCGCATGTGGGCGAACGCACATGGCGTAATCTGCTCAAATCCGACGCCAGCGTCGATCTCGTGCATTTCACGATTTTGCGGCCGCCGGAAAAGCAGGACGGCACGCCGATCAACGAACTGTCGCTGATCGCCTTCCCGACCCGTGAACTCTTCCAGCAGAAGATCCACGATTTCCAGCTCATCATCTTCGACCGCTACGCCCGCCAGGGCGTTCTGCCGACGCTCTATTTCGACAACATCGCGCGCTATGTGAAGAACGGCGGCGCGGTGCTCATCGCCGCCGGCCCCGACTATGCCAGCCAAACCAGCCTGTGGCATACGCCGCTCGATGCGATCCTGCCGGCCGAACCGACCGGCTCGGTGACGAATGAGCCGTTCTTCGCGCGCCTCTCGGACGCCGGAAAGCGGCATCCGGTCACCCGCGGTCTCGAAGGCTCCCAAAGCGATCCGCCGCATTGGAGTCGCTTCTTCCGCGTCGTCGATACCGAGCATGCGCACGGCACCACCGTGATGCAGGGGCCGGACAAAAAACCGCTGCTGGTGCTGTCGCGCGAAGGCGAAGGCCGCGTCGCGCTGCTGCTTGCCGACCAGATATGGCTGTGGGCGCGCGGTTATGAAGGCGGCGGTCCGCATCTCGATCTTTTGCGCCGCCTGTCGCACTGGCTGATGAAGCAGCCCGAACTCGAAGAAGAAGCGTTGCGCGCCACCGTGCACGGCAAGACGCTGACCATCACACGCCAGACCATGGCGGACAGCGCAGACGACGTCACCCTCACCTCGCCGTCCGGCAAGGAGCGCACGCTCAAGCTCAATGCCGACAAGCCGGGCCTGTGGAATTCCAGCATCGAAGCCGATGAACTCGGACTGTGGCGCGCGACCGACGGCAAGCTCACCGCCCTGGTCAGCGTCGGTCCGGCCAATCCGCGGGAGTTCGCGCAAGTGACCTCGTCCACGGAGACGCTTGAACCTCTTGCCAAGGCGACCGGCGGCGACGTGCGCCGTCTCGACAGCCGCTTCACCAGCGGCGTGCCGCGCGTGCTGCCGGTGCGCTCGGCCGACACCTATCACGGCGCCGACTGGATCGGGCTGAAAATGCGCGAGGCGAGCGTCGTGCGCGGCATCGGCGTGCTGCCGATTTTTGCCGGCATCCTCGGCCTGCTGCTGCTGATCGGCAGTCTCGCTCTCACCTGGGCGCGCGAGGGACGCTGACCGGGTGGTGCTGCGAGTCCGCTCTGTGCCGAAGACCAGACAATCGGGGGCGGATTTAAGCCGAGCGGCCCTCTGGCGTGTCCCAGTCGGGCGCAATCGCGCCGCGGACAGTGGCGGCACCGGGCGCGAGTTCGGCGATCAGCAGGCGCTGCGGATCGACAGGCCCCGGCATCGTGACGGCTCCCTTGGGAACGCGCTTGAAGCCGAAACGGCCGTAATAGGGTTCATCACCAACCAGCACGACCAGCTCGTGGCCCTTCTCCCGCGCCTCCTGCAAGGCACGCTCGATCAGCGCATGGCCGATGCCGCGCCCCCGGAACGGCGGCTCGACAGTCAGCGGCCCGAGCAGCAACGCCGGCGTCTCTCCGATCCGGATGGTCGAGAGGCGAACGGAGCCGACCAGCAGCGTGCCGATCCGCGCGGTGAACGACAGATCGCGCCGGTGCGTAATCGCCTCGCGGATGCGGAAGGCCGTACGCGCAAAACGGCCGGGCCCGAACGTGCGTTCGTGCAGCCGGTCGATTGCCAGGGCGTCCGCTTCGGTTTCCGGCGTTATGGTGATGGACAGGTCGGTCATGAGGTGTTCCGTCCGCGCGATTAGCATCTCGCACGGTCGCGGTCCATGGTCTCGGGGCAATCACCGGTGATCACGGTGATTTTGGATTGCATCCGGTTAACATCACGAACCTGATCGATCGACCACCTGCATTTTTATGGGAGTGAAGGAATGGGACTGCTCGTGGATGGCGTGTGGCAGGACAAGTGGTACGACACGGCCGAGACCAGGGGTCGCTTCGAACGCCAGCCGGCGAGCATTCGCAACTGGGTGACGGCGGATGGTGCGGCAGGCCCATCAGGTGACGGCGGCTTCAAGGCCGAGCCGGGCCGCTATCACCTCTACGTCTCTCTCGCCTGTCCCTGGGCCTCGCGCACGCTTGTCCTGCGCGTGTTGAAATCGCTTGAGGCGGCGATCTCGCTGTCGGTCACCTCCTGGCACATGAGCAAGGTAGGCTGGACTTTTGACCGCGCCACCGGATCGAGCGGCGATGCCGTCAACGGCGCCGACAAGCTCGCCGATATCTACCTGAAGCACGATCCGCATTTCACCGGCCGCGTCACCGTTCCGGTACTGTGGGACAGGCAGCGCGGGATGATCGTCAACAACGAATCCTCCGAAATCATTCGCATGTTCAATTCGGCCTTCGATGCCTTCACCGACCGCAAGACCGATTATTATCCGGCCGCCCTGCGCACCGAGATCGACCGCGTCAACGATCTTGTCTATTCGGCCATCAATAACGGTGTCTATCGTGCGGGCTTTGCGACCACGCAGGAGGCCTACGAAGAGGCCTTCACAAAACTGTTCGAAACCCTCGACACGGTCGAAGCGCTGCTCGGCGAGCGGCGCTATCTCGCCGGCGACACGATGACCGAAGCCGACTGGCGATTGTTCACGACGCTGATCCGGTTCGATGCGGTCTATAACGGCCACTTCAAATGCAACCAGCGCCGCATCGTCGATTATCCAAACCTGTCGAACTATACGCGCGCGCTCTATCAGGTGGCGGGAATCGCGCAGACTGTGGATTTCACCCACATCAAGAATCACTATTACGGCAGCCACCCGACGATCAATCCGACAGGCATCGTGCCGCTGGGACCGCAGCTTGATTTCTCCGCGCCGCATAATCGCGGCGGCTAAGGCATGATCCAATTAGGTCATCCCTGTCATTCCGGGATGCGCGTTCTTCACGCGCCTCCATTGTCATGCCCGCGAAAGCGGGCATCCAGCCCTTCCTGCACAAGACGCTAAAAAGTGCTGGGTACCCGCTTTCGCGGGTACGACATATCAAGGACTGATGCGGGTACGATGCCTCGAAATAGGTCAAACGGTGATTATGGATTCCGGGCTCGCTCGCGAAACGCTCGCGCCCCGGAATGACGAGGAACACGTGATGCGAGGCGATTCAAAATGCTCACGCTCTTCACCAATCCTGCGAGGTCGTCGTTCCTTCGGGCAACGCGTCCACCGGAAAAAATCCGTGTGCGACGATCTCGCGATCCGCGACCGGTACGCGCTCCTGCCGAAAGGCGCGCACGACGAACAGCGCCACGTGATCGCGCGATGACGTCTTGCGGTTGAAATAGACGCCATGCAGCGCCGGCCTGCCCGCGACGGCAATAGCGCCCTCCTCCATCAGTTCGCGCGCCAGCGCCTGCTCCAGCGGCTCACCGGCTTCCACCCCGCCACCGGGGAAATGCCAGCCCGGCACGTAGGAATGCTTGACGAGGAACACGCAGCCCGCGCCATCGAAGACGGCGCCGCGCACGCCGAGCGTCATCGGCCGCTGGAACCGCCAATACAGATGCAAGACCCTGCGCAGCGGCCGGGACCAGGCGTGCAACAGTTTCTGCACACCGGTCACGCCGCTAAAGCTTTACAACTAAAGGACAATCTTCTCTCCTTCCAAGAGGCTTTGTTGTTTGGAATTATTCCAATATAGAAGATGGCGGGTTTTCAGAGAGGTTTCAGTGAAGCGATTTTCCGAATTGACCGAGCAGGAGGTTTTGGCGCTCGCGATTTCCAACGAAGACGAGGATAGCCGAATCTATCGGGGCTTTGCCGAAGGCTTACGCGGCCAATATGAGTCGTCCGCAAAAATATTCGATGGCATGGCGGAGGAAGAAGCGCAGCACCGCACAATGCTATTTGATCTCTACAAGGAGAAATTCGGCGACTACCTGCCGCTGATCCGGCGCCAGGATGTGCGCGGGTTCATCCGCAAGAAGCCGCTGTGGCTGATGCGCCCTCTCGGCCTCGACGAGGTGCGTAAACATGCCGCCGAAATGGAATACGAAGCCGCGCATTTCTATCACCGCGCGGCCGAGTCGGCGCGCGACATCAATGTCCGCAAGCTGCTGACCGAACTCGCCGACGCCGAAGAAAAACACGAAACGCTGGCGCAGGAACTCGACGAAAGGATCCTCACCAAGAAAGCCCGTGCCAAGGAAGACGAGACATCGCGCCGCGTGTTCGTGTTGCAATATGTGCAGCCGGGCCTTGCCGGGCTCATGGACGGCTCGGTCTCGACGCTGGCGCCGCTGTTTGCCGCCGCCTTCGCCACACACCAGACGTGGCAGACGTTTCTCGTCGGCATGGCGGCGTCCGTCGGCGCGGGCATTTCTATGGGCTTTGCGGAGGCGCTGTCCGACGATGGCTCGCTCACCGGACGTGGAACGCCGTGGATTCGCGGCATCGTGTGCGGCACGATGACGGCCATCGGCGGTCTCGGCCACAGCCTGCCCTACCTCATTCCGGATTTCTGGACCGCCACCGCGATCGCGTGCCTGATCGTGCTCGTGGAGCTGGCGGTGATCTCGTGGATCCGCTGGCGCTACATGGACACGACGTTCCTGACCGCGGCATTTCAGGTCATGGTCGGTGGCGCGCTGGTGTTCCTCGCCGGCATCTTGATCGGCAGTTCATAGCGCGCGACGGGCGAGCCTTGATCAATCGCGCGGCCGGTGCAGCCAGCCAGCCGCATGCGAAGACGGCGCGGCTGCGTTTGCATTCTGTCCGCCTGCGGCTTTGCCTTTTGGGGTTGTCAAAGGATTCGGCTTCCGCGTCGAAAGCTTGAAGATCCCGTGGATTTGATTTTCGACGGTCACCGCCGCGCCGCGCAGGTTCGGCGTATAAATTTCGAGTTCCTTGATCATCGCCGGTATTCCCTTCTGTTCCTGCCAACACAAGCCGCAGACAAGTTGAAGCGTTCCGGCAAGCTTTGGTTATGGTTGACGACGGGTTAATGACCCGCTGCGTCACACGCTCCGGGGCGCTATAGTCGGTGCGGCGATGCCGGTCGCGTTGCGGCTGGAGCGTCAAGGAGAGCAATCAAGAAAAATCATAAAAGCGGGGGCGACATCATGCTTCGATCCGGATTCATCACACGCACGGTTGCGGCCGTCCTTATGCTGCTCGGCGGCAGCGGCCTCGTCCGCGCGGACGACACGCTCAAGCTCGCGATCGGACAGATGGAGGCATGGGCGCAGCAGCCGCCGATCCTCGGCCAGGAAGCCGGCATCTTCAAAAAGCACGGCCTCGTGCTCGAAAATTTCGGGACGCAGGGCGCTGCCGAAACACTCCAGACAACGATCTCCGGCGCCGCCGATATCGGCATCGGGATCGGCACGGTCGGCGTCATGCGCGCTTTCGTGCGCGGTGCGCCGGTGCGCATTTTTGGCGGCAGCTTCACCGGCATGGGCGACATCTTCTGGTACGTGAAAGCGGATTCGCCGATCAAGTCGCTCAAGGACACGACTGCCGCCAACACCATCGCCTACTCCACCAACGGCGCGACGAGCCACAGCGTCGTGCGCGCCTTCGTTTCCGAGGAAGGCATCAAGGCAAGACCGACGGCGACGGGCGGCCTGCCTTCGACACTGACGCAGGTGATGTCGGGACAGATCGACATCGGCTGGTCGGTTGCGCCGTTCGGCCTGAAGGAAGTGCAGGACGGAAAAATCCGCATCATCGCCAGCGGCAACGACATCGCCTCGATGCGCGACCAGACGGTGCGCGTGCAGGTCGTCAACACGCGCCTCATCGAACAGCGCAAGGATGTTTATCTGCGCTTCGTCGCCGCCTATCGCGAAGCGCTGACCTGGCTGTTCACCGATCCCCGGGCCTTCACGCTCTACAGTCAGCGCAACAAAATTCCAGAATCGATCGTCAAGCTCACCGCCGAAAAATACCAGACTCGCGCGGGCATGCAGTTTGACAAGATCAGCGGTCTCGAAGGAATCATGGATGACGGCATAAAGCTGAAATTTCTCGACAAGCCTTTGAGCAAGACGCAACTCGACACGTTGATCCAGATTCCGCCACGTACATGACTAACGGTACCCGAATGATGCAGCGCCAGCATCACGTTCACGACAGAACGGAACAACCTGTCTCCACTGTTCGTTTCTGAACCACAAGTTCATTCCAACATTGGAGTTCACTCATGAGCGGTACATCGGACAAGATCAAAGGCCTTGCGAACGAAGCTGTTGGCAATGTGAAACAGGGCATTGGCAAAGTGACCGGCGATGCGAAGTTGCAGACCGAGGGCAAGGCTCAGGAAATCAAGGGCGACGCCCAGAAGGCCGTGGGCGACACAAAAAATGCGGTGAAAGATTCCGTCAATAAAAATCTCTGAGACGCAAGAAACGGCACTTCAGCCGCGGCGGTCACTACGGTGGCCGCCTTTTCTTTCGACCATCGGGCATGGTCCACGCATCAATTCCGACGCGCCGATCGCTAGGCCGGCGCGAAAGCAAAGCCCCGGCCCGCGCGATCCACGTATCCGAAGCCGGGGTAACCAAGATGCGCACCGGCAACGCAGAGGCGTTCCCTCGCCGTCCAATCAAACACATGCTCGCGCGTCTGTCGCGCCATCTGTGGATCGACGTCGAACACCAAGCCGGCGTCCGGACGCGGCATCTGCACGGTAGCCAGGTGAACAATGTCGCCCCACAGCAGCAGACGCTCCCCTTTCGACTGAATGAGCCAGTTGGTGTGGCCCGGCGTGTGGCCCGGCTGCAGGATCGCGGAGATGCTAGGCAGCACCGCGCCGTCGCCGATCCTGCGGATGCGATCACGGTAGGGCGCGACGGCGGCACGCTGCGCTTTGGTGTTGCGCGCAACGCGCGCGGAATCGCTGTCCTGCGGCGCGCGGTCGAGCCAGAACGCCGCCTCCACCTCGTGCACCACCAATTCGGCCGTGGGAAACACGGCCTTCCCCGCGGCGTCCACCAGTCCAAGCGAGTGATCGGAATGCAGATGCGTCAGCAGGATAGTGTCAATCGCGCCGGGCTCCACACCGATCTCACGCAGGCTCTGAGGAAGTTTGCCGAGCGTCGGACCCATGGCGTGGCCGGCGCCGACATCGCTCAGGATCAGGCGGCCATCATGGCGGATCAGGAAGCAGTTCACGTCGAGCGGCAGCGTCTGCCCGTAAGGAACGCCGGTCAGGCGCTCGCTCTCGGCCTTGTCGATGCCAAGAATGACGTCGTGGCCGCTGTTCAGCACGCCATCCGAGACGGCTGTCACCGTGACGTCGCCGACCGTTCTTGTGGCGGATTGGCGTGAATGAGCCGATGCGCCGGTGCGCGCAGCGCCGTCATGCGGATCGGGCATTATTGCTTGCGTTCCGGAATCTGAATCAAGGTGTCAAGCTGCTGCTTCGATAGCGGCTTCGGAATGTATTTGAATGTCACCGCATCGGCCATGACGTCATCGACACCTGAAATGCGGTCGGGATCGACGGCCGTGCGCGGCAAAAATTCGGCGAGCGCGCGCTTGGCTGTTGCTTCGGGAATACTCGCCCATTCCGCATAAGCGCGGATTCCTTCCGGCGTCGTATAGACCCAGTTCAGTGCCTCACGATAGCCGCGCATGAAACGCACGAACACATCGTGATGCTGCTCCAGCGCCGTGGCGTTGGCGACCAACAAGCGGATCGTTTGTCGATTGAGTTCCGGATCGTCCGAAGCCTTGGCCACCACGCGGATCTTGCCCTGCTCCACGGCTTCGACGCCGAACGGCGCGCCGGCCCAGCCGACATCGATCTGGCCGCTCATGACCTGTGTCAACGTGCCCGGCGCAGCACCCGTGGCCGTCGGCTTGAAATCCACACCGGTGAATTTCTTCAACGCCAGCACCGAGGTATGCGTCGAGGAGCCGTTGGTCGAATAGGCCACCGTCTTGCCGGCGACGTCCTTCAGCGACTTGATCGGACTGTCCGCGCGAACATACCAGAACAACTGGTTGCCGCCGGTGAAGGTCGAACCGATGATGCGCAGCGGCGCGCCTTTGGCGTAAGCGCCAATCGTGCCAAGAAAGCCGATGGCGACGCCGATCTGCGCGCTGTTGGAGATGATCGCCTGCATGGTCTCGCCGCCGCCCTGGGTGTAGAAGATATCGAGCGTCAGCCCGTATTTCTTGAAGATGCCGGCTTTCTGCCCGAGTTCGGGAACGAACGTTTCGCCGACCCCGCGTGCGCCGACCGCGAGTTTGAGATGATCCTCGGCACGCGCGCCGTGCTGGGCCAGCGATAGCGCACCGGCAACCAACGCACCACAGAACACCCTCTGCCACGGCCGCATCGTATCTCTCCCTCGTGTTTTTCCATTCTCATTGGACTGCCGTTTGCGCGTCGGGTCGGCAGACTAGAGGTGATTCCGATGATTTGAAAGAAGCGCCCAACTGAGCGCAGACGACAACCATGCACGTGCTGGAGCCGCAGCTTGCCCCCGGCGCCCCGATCGTGGCCGTCGAACTGCCGCCCGGCGACACAATGGAAGTGTCGCTGCGGGTATCAGCGCCCTTTCAGGCTCGAAAGATCGTGAGCCCGAGGATGAGCAGGATGATGAAGATGACCGCGAAGATGTAGAACAGGATGCGGGCGATATCGGCGGATGCTGCGGACAGGCCGGTAAAACCGAACAACCCCGCGATCAGCGACACGACGAGAAAGATCAGGGCCCATTTCAAAATCGTCATTTCGGTCTCCCGCCGTGTGTTGCCGCTCAAGTCCAGCCTGCCCGAGCCACGCACCGGCTTAACGACAAGTTCCCGTCATTGTTCCCCGCTTTGCCGCCCGGAAACGGTGCCGCGCCCGTGGTTTTGCCCCTTGGCACAGGGGCCGGCGATAGCCAGTTGATTGAAAGCCGGCGGCGCTTTAAAGAAGCGTCATCCCGCTTTCATTTCGGGCAGTGGACCGCTGCCGCAGGACGCCTTTCGCGCCCTCCCCCAACACGCACCAGGAACTCAAGAATCTTCAGTATGAAAAACGACACGTTTCAGGATCGGCGCGCTCAGGCAGACGCAGCGCGGAAAGCCCTTTTGGAAAAATTCAAGAATGCCCCGGGTGACAACGATCCGGAAGTGCTTGCGCGACAACAGGCCCGCGCCGAGATCGTCAAGGCCCGCGAGGCGCGCGAAAAGAAGCGCGCCGAGGAGCGCAAGATCCGCGAGGCCCAGGCTGCGGCAAAAGCCGCCGAACAGGCCAGGCTGGCGGTCATCGCGGAGCAGGAAGCCAAGGCAGCAGCAGCCCGCAAGGCTGCCGAAGACGCCGAACTGGAAGAGATGCTGCGCGCCGAGCAGAAAGCCGCCCGTGACGAGCGCTATCGTGCACGCAAGGAAGCGAAGAAACAGCGCCGCAAGGGCTGACAAGACAGTCCGCCGGCTTTTTCTGTCTGATTTGAATACACCCAACATAGTGACATTCCGGGGCGCGAGCCCTTGTGAGCGAACCCGGAATCCATAATCACCACCGGACTATGGATTTCGGGCCTGCGCGTGAAAAACGCGCAACCCGGAATGACAGCCGTCTTTGGGCCGCGCATCAATCCAACTGGAATACGCGCTACACGAACGCGACGCGCCCCGTACCCGGGTTTTTGTCCCACCGGCTTTCAAGCTGGCCAAAATACTTCCACGCTCGCTGCGAACGCGCGCCGAGTTCGGCCTTGCCGTCGAACGCCGCGCACTCATGATGATCGAGACAGTGGAACGAGCCCAGACAAGCGGCATCGACCGACTTGCGCGCTTCGTCTTCGAGAATGAGCGCCGAATACAGCATCTGCTCGACATCCCGCGCAACGATGACGACGCCATGCCCGCGCATAAACACCGCGGAGCGATCGCCCATGACATCCGCAAGATCCTCTCCTTGTGAGATGCTTCTGACGAGCCGCGGCTCTGAATAGAGCGGAACGCCGTCATCGAAGATCGCGCCCTGCAACGTCACCGGCCGGAATTTTCGATCGCTGATGGAAAACAGCGTCGAATACGGCGAGTGGAGGTGCGCAATCGCGAGCGCGTCGCTGCGCCGGCCGTGCAGCACTGTGTGGATCGGCCACTCGATCGGGAGCCGCTGGCTTCCTTCGATTACTGCCCCCTTCAAATCGCCGACGAGAACATCGTCCTCCTGCACAATCGATTTTTCCACGCCCATGCTCGGCGACATGTAAACACGCTGCGTTGCGGGGTCATAGGCACTGATGTGTCCGAACAAGCCCATTAATTCCTGCATCGCGAAAATTCGGGTGCAGGTCGCGATTTTCTCGCGCAGGATCGTTTCTATGGTCACAGCGTTCCTCATTTCGCGCGGTTTATCCGCTGCCTATTCGCGATTGGCTATTCGCTACTCGCCCTTCATCACGTCCGCCGTTCTCGACGTCCCGCTAGTCAACTTTCATAAGCTCAACAACGCGGCTGACCACATCCGGCGGCGCGGTGAGAACATTTCCGACGATCTCCTCGACTTCCTTCGCCTGAGCCGTGCGCAGGAATAAATTGCTTTTTTTCGCGTCGGCAAGGAATGCGGGATCCTTGACCATTGCGTTAAACGCATCCTGCAATGCCTTGGCGCGATTCGCCGGTACGCCGGGCGGCATGAAATACGAAAACCCGATGTCCGAAGTGGACGACACGATCTCCATCGCCCGCTTGTCGCGAGGGGTCTTTGCGATATCGGCCGCGGTCGGCACATCCGGCCACGCCGCTTCGCGCTCCGCACCCCATTGAACGATGGGATAAAATAATTTTTTGGTCAGGTAGTCAGGATGGATGGATTTGAAGGTCATGTACGAATAGGAGCCGAATCCATCGATTTCTCCGCGCTCCATTGCGAGAAAGACATCATCATATCCGGAAACAACCTTGAATTTCGCGCCGGCCATTTTTTTGAGGATCGTCGGGAAAATCGTCGAGACCGATGTCGCGCTGGTGCTGCCGATCACCGCCTCCCGATGACGGGCATCGTCCAGCGTGCGGATTCCGGTTTTGGATTTTGCAAAAATTCCGGTCGCCGCATTCGACGCGAGCAGACGTCCGATCGCTTTCATCCTGGCGATATCATAGTGCACGCTCTTGCCGCCGATCACCTGATTGAGCGGCAGATTGAAATGCAATCCAAAGATCAACGAACCGTCGAACGGCCCCTTGTTGTAAGCGGAATTCAGCAAAGCCGCACCGCCGGCCGCGGGCATGTTTTGCGGAATAAAGTTCGGATGGCCGGGAATGTGATCGCCGAGATGACGCGCCAGAAGACGGGCGTATGAATCATAACCGGAGCCGGGTCCGCTGCTGATGAGCAACCTGATCGATTTTCCGCGATAGAAATCAGCGACGGAATCCGAACCGGCAAAGACGGGGCTCACGAACGCGAACGACGCAACGAATGTCGCAACCGCAACAAGACGCCTCATCTTGCTTCCTACCATCGTATTTTTCTTCAGCATATCTCACGCGGGCGGCAATGAAAGCCCCGTGGGACACCTATCGATGGGCCGGCTATGTCCTCCTTGATTCAGGTTTCGAAGCGCGCTGGATCAGTGCGCGTCGGCCATCACCGCAGGTCCTGAAACGGGGAAGAAAGCCCCCAGCCACGCCGTCACAACCTCGTGGACGCGCTGGTTGCGCTCGGCGAACATGAAGTGGTCCGTGCCGGAGAACAGATGCATCTCGCACGGCGCTTTCGACCGCTCGAACATGCTGATGGTCTGCTCGGTCGGCGTAACGGAATCCACAGCACTATGCAGCAGCAGGGCCGGACGGGGGCTGATCTTGCCGATCATCTCCTCGGCGCGGAAGTCGTACATGCTTTGCGCCGTCTCGACCGGCATATCCATGATCGACTTCTCAACGACATGGCCGCGCAGCTTCTGCGGGATCGGCACGATGTCGTAACGCGACACCATCATCGACTTGCCCGTGCGTTCACGATAGGCGCGCCCGTCATCGAGCATTTTCAGGAATTTCTCATAAGCTCCGGGTTCACTGTGCTGACGCCGGAATTTCTTCGCGCCATCGCCCCAGCCTGAGGCGGAGATGCAAGCCGCGAACCGCTCGTCGAGGCCCGCCGCATACACAGCCACGGCCGCGCCGAAGCTGCTGCCCATGACGCCGACGCGCGCCGCGTCGATGTATGATTTCGATTGCAGCAGGGTCAGCGCGTTGCGCGTATCGGACACCTGCTCGAGACAGATGAGCTTGCCTCTTTCGCCTTCACTCTCCCCGCATCCGCGCATATCGAAACGCATCGCGACATAGCCGAGCCGGTTGAGCAAAGCGCAAGGAGCCAGAACGTTCCCCGCTTTCTGCGTGCTGCCAAAACCGTGCAGCACGATGAACGCCGGGCGTTTTTCGCCGGCTTCAAGCCCATCAGGCACGCTGATCGTCCCCGACAGCTTTAGACCATCAGAGATAAACGAAACTTTCTCTTCCACGTCTCATGTCTCCAGTTCTTCGCAGCGCAGTCCGCGGCGCTGATTTAATGATGCAAGGAATCGGCACGCGTCAGACGTACATATTCTTCATATGCTCGGCCCGGTATCGCAAACCCGCGGCGGCCCCCGGGGGAATGGCGTTCGACAGGAAGGTCACCTCATCCGACGTCAAAACGATCTTTGCCGCATCCACGTTTTCCGCCAGCCTCGCCGGCGATTTTGTGCCCGGTATGGGAATGATGTCTTCGCCCTGGGCCAGCAACCAGGCCAGCGAGACCTGCCCGGCGGTGCAACCATGATCGGCCGCCACTTTTTCCAGGCACTGAACCAATTCGAGATTGCGCGGTAGATTTTCCGGCGTAAAGCGCGGATGCCGCAGCCGCGTATCTTTTTCGTCCAGCGTTCCGGGCCGCACGGCGCCGGTCAGCAATCCCCTGCCGAGCGGCGCGTAGGCGACGAAGCTGATGCCGAGCCGCCGTGCGGTCGTCAGCACTTCCTCGGCCTCGGTACGGTAGAGGATCGAATATTCGCTCTGGATCGCGCTGATCGGATGCACCGCGTGGGCACGCTGCAACGTCGCGGGGCTCGCTTCGCACAATCCCAACGCCCGCACCTTTCCCTGCTCCACGAGACGCGCCATCGCGCCCACCGTGTCCTCGATTGGAACGGCCGGGTCGATACGATGCTGGAAGTAGAGGTCGATGACATCCGTCTTCAGACGCCGAAGGCTCGCATCACAATATCCGGCGACATGGTCCGGGCGCCCATCCGCGATCTTGCCGTCCTTCCCGGCCATGTTGCCGAATTTTGTGGCGATGATGACCGCGTCTCGCCGGCCGGCAACCGCCCTCGCAATCAGATCCTCGTTGTGACCATTGCCGTATTTGTCTGACGTGTCGAAGAACGTCACGCCCCGGTCCATCGCATCATGGATCAGGGCGATCGACGCTGCTTCGTCGGCCGGTCCGTAAGCACCCGAAAGCGACGCGCATCCGAGTCCAACGGGAAAGGTGGCAAGTGAGCTGTTGCCAATTTTTCTTGGTTCGTATTTTTCCGTTGCCATGCTCACTCGCAATGATCGATTGCCGTCCAAATTATTGCACGCTTGAACGCCTCAGGCCGATTTACGCCAGGCCGCAGGCGTCACGACATCGGTCGTCAGTTCGAAACGACTGTCGAAGTGATGCTTCGTGAGGTCACTGGGATACGACCACGGCAGTTCGCTGTAGAAATTCAGCCGCAGAAAATCGGGGCAATCGACGGGGGTGGTGATGACGCTGTGCCCGATCCCGCGCGGAATGACGGTAACCGTCCCCGGCTTGGTGTCGACGTTTCCAACTTCCGACATGTCCAGCGCATCGCCGCGGTATTGGATGCGAACCTCCTCGCTGCGCAGCGCGCGATGGAAGGCGAACTGCTCGCCGATGATATTGTAAACCTTCAATTCAAGGTGCTTGGCGCGGAAGACAGGCTTCGGCTCTCCGCTCGTTCCGGCGATCTCCTTGAACAGATCGAAAGCCCGCAGCTTGGTGATGCCGCTTTTCTTCTCGCGCGGGCTCGTGCTCGTTGCCGGCACGAGGTCGGCATATTCGCGTGTGAAAAGCGAAACGTCATCGGGCTTGTCGTCCCAGCAGATCATCCGCTCGACGACCTGATCTTTCGGGGCCGACTTGCGGTCCGCGGGAATCTTCCAATCAGGGCCACCGATCCGCCGCATCGTGAACTTGGTGTGGCTGACCTCGTCATCATTGGTCATGAAGCTGGTGAACGGCGCCCTCACGTAAGCAAACCAGCGCAGGCTGTCGGCCGTGCCATTGGACCGATGCGCAATGCCCTCGGGGATGTGCATCAGGTCGCCGGCGGCCATGACGTATTCGCCGAACTCCGTCTCGATCACCGTCTCGCCCGCGAACTGGAAATAGACGGTGTCGAAGTCGACATGACGGCGGAATTCCTGCTCTGCGCCGCACACACTGCCGACGCCGATCTTGTGATCGTCATTCGACAATACCGTGACCTGCTGATTAGGCTCTCCAATCAGGTCGAAGGCACGGAACATCGGCACGGCCCTCGTGCTCTTGCCCGAATTCATCAGACTCGATTTGTCGCGCATCGCCCACTGCGGCAGATAAGTCCGCTCCGACGTATGCCACGTCGTCATGAATTCTTTTGCTTGCTTGGCCATGATTCCACTCCTTCGAGCGCGGCTCACACGCGTCATCGCGCGCCGCTATTTTTTCGCAGATACCGAGTAGGCTTGCTTGAGTTCGGGGATCAGCGCATCCGGGACATTTTTGACGCCCGAAACGAGCTTGCTCACGGCCTCCCCCGGCATCGGGCTGAGGCCGAGATTGAGCTTTTTGAGATCGGCGATGAAGGCTTCGTCCTTCATGCAGTTCGTGAAGGCGGTCCGCAGCACGGCCAGTCGATCACCGGGAACACCCGGCGTCGTAAAGAATGAAATTCCGATTTCGGAAGCGCCGACGACGGCGCTCATCAATGCCTTCTTCTCTTCCGTCTTTGCCAGTTCGACGGCCGTCGGAATGTCGGGAAGTTCTGGGTGACGCTGAAGGGCAAATTGCACCAGCAGGTGAACCTTGCCCGATTTGAGCCAATCCGGATGGCTGGTCTTGAGCGTATCCCAGCCGGTGCAATGCCCGTCGACTTCATGCCGGTCGACGGCGAGCATGCCTTCCGCGGATCCCTTATAGCCCATGATCAGCTTGAACTTGGTGCCGACGATATGGTTCAGCGCATTGGGATAGATTGTCAAAGCCGAGCCCGCGCCCGTCGCCGACAGGCTCGCTTCCTTGGTGAAGGCTTCGTCGATGGACTTGAGCGAGTCGGCCCGCACGAAAATGATATTCACCAGCGAATTGATGCGGCCGACCCACCCGAACTCCGCCGACTTGAATCGATCGCCAATGGACCCCAACCGCTCATCGAGCGGAATCGTCGGCGCCATGATGCCGAGCGTGGTCCCGTCCTTGGGCGCTTTATTGTAGATGTGGGCCGCCGCCGTCAGGCTTCCGGCACCCGGCATGTTGCGCGGCACGATCGTCGGGTTTCCCGGAATGAAGCGCGGCAGATGCTCCGCCAGCCTCCGGGCATAGATGTCGTTGCTGCCCGCCGGCGGATAGCCGATGACGATCTCGATCGTCTTGCCCTGATAGAAATTGTCGGCGGCGAAAGCGCGCCCCGGCAGAGCCGCCGCACAGCCGGCCGCGAGAAGGGCCATGCTTTCGCGCCGTGTCATGGGCGCTGAAAAAGCCGGACGTCCGTCCCCTGATCGTTCTGTCGTCACCAGCGCGACCTTGCCGTTCGCTTTGGGGTTCTCCATGGACATCCTCCCTAGACTTATTTTGTATGCTGATTAACGAGGCTGGGTGTTATAAGGCAATTCTAATTTTATTATGCGGCATATACCGGATTGTTATGGCTTCCGGGTCCGCTCCATTGGTTGGTAATTGCTGCCGCAGGTTAGCACATGAATCTCACACAGCTCCGGTATTTCGGCTCGGTTGCGCGCAACAGGAGCCTGACAAAAGCGTCCGCTGAGCTTGCCATCACGCAGCCCGCGATCAGCCGACAAATGGCGATGCTGGAAGCCGAAATCGGCGCCGCATTGTTCATCAGACATCATCGTGGCGTCGCGCTGACGAAGGCCGGAGAGCTGCTGCTTTCACGTTCCGAATATATTTTGCGCACGCTCATCGAGATCCAGGCCGAAGTTTCGAATTTCACGTCCGAGCCATCCGGAGAACTTCGGATCGGCTGTCCGCCTGCCCTGTCCAAACTGCTCCTGTTCTCGCCGCTGCAAGCGTTCCTGAAACGATACAGCAAGGTTCGCGTCCAGTTGCAGGAGCGATTCAGCGATGAACTCAAGGACCTCGTGATCGCCGACGATCTGGATTTTGCGATCGTCAGTTCGCGCATGCGCGAACCCAATCTCAAAGCCGAATCCTTGTTCAAGGAGCAGATCTGGTTGTTCGGTCCAGGCAGGAAGGATGTCGCCAAGCCCTCCCCGATCACGCCGTCGGCCATCGCCGGCCTGCCGCTGCTGTTGCCGCGGCGCGCCAACACCATCCGGACATTGGCCGATCGCTATGTCGCGGACGCCGGACGCTTGAATATCGTCGTCGAATCCAGCTCCAATCAGATGATCCAGGACCTCATGGAAGCGGGCTTCGGCTTCACCGTTGCGCCCTATTCGGCGCACGCGGAACTGTTCAAACAAAAGCGGGTATGGGGAGAGAGGATCGCACGCCTGAGCGTCGAACGTTTCCTGATCCGGCGCTCCGATCGCCCGGTCAGCCGCGCGGCCCAGGAATTTTTGCGCCTTCTCCGCGACAATCTGGCATCCTTCAAATCGGCCCAAGCCTGATTGTAAGCCTCACATGTCGGGGAGAATGCGGCCCGAGCAGCCTTCCCGGCGCCGGAAGGTCCCGAATGCCCGCTTCATTGCGGCCCTCACTTCAATTTTAAACGCCATCGGCACCGTCCATTAATCATCCCCGCAACGCCACGGGGAATGGCGGCCGCTCGTCACGTCTGCCGCACGGATTGACAGAAAGTGTTAATGGCGACGGCCCTAATGTCGAAGGATGCAAAGCGACGGACAGCGGCAGCACTTCGAAATGCCCGGAGACCTCTGGATTTCAACACAATCGGAAGCCTTGCACTTCGAGGACAGCATTCGCTCGGCTGATGAGCCGAATGGCCTTTCCCGCGCCCTTCCGCGGTTTGACGTTCACGACCTCACGGCCGATATCGGGTCTATCGCTGCGCGCAAACGCGATGCCGCCACGATCAGCCGCCTGAAAATGGAATTGGATGCGCAGGCCTGTCACATCCGTCAGCAGGAAGCCTCGCTCGCTCACAGCCAAAGCATTTTCGAGCGGGCGTCGAAAGCCGCCAGGATCGGCGTATGGGAATGTGACCTGCCGGGCGATACATTGCATTGGACGAGCGGCACCTACGATCTCTTCGACGTGCCGCGCGGATCGGCTCTTGACCGAAACGAGATTCTGAATTGCTACACGCCGGCGTCGGCCGAGATGCTGCACGTGCTGAGAAGCAAAGCGATCGAAGAGCGCACCGGCTTCACGATGGATGCCGAGATCGTGACGCCGAAGGGAAACCGCCGCTGGATCCGGTTGACCGCCACTGTCGAATCCGAAAACGGCGTCGCCGCCCGCATCTTCGGGATCAAGCAGGATATCACAGAGGAAAAACTTCTCTGGGAGCGAACGCGATATCTGGCGGAATTCGATGTCATGACCGGGCTGGCCAACCGCAGCCAGTTCCAGTCGAAACTCTCCGATCTCTGCGCGCCCAATGATGACCGGAACGCGGGTGGCACGCTCCTGCTCGTCGACCTCGATGGATTCAAGGACGTCAACGATACGTTCGGTCATGCAAGCGGTGATGAATGTTTGAAAGAAGTCTCCCAACGCCTTGCGAGCGTGTGCAGCGGGGCCGAACTCGTCGCACGTGTCGGCGGAGATGAATTCGCTGTACTACTAGGATCTCATCTTGATCGAAGCGCGGTCGAGGACATCGCCGGGCAGATCGTTCACGCGATCAGCAAGCCTGTCGACCGTGGCAGCCAGATGTTCAATCTCAGCGCCTCCATCGGAATCGCGCGCGTGGAAGCCAGCACGTCGTCGGAGCTTTTCAGGAAAGCCGACACGGCTCTTTATGCCGCCAAGGCCGCGGGCCGGAATACATTCCGAATTTTCAATCCGGACATGACGCAGGCGCCGTCCGCCGTGCGTCAATGGCCGATGCCCTAGAGAATGCTTAGGGCATTCCTGGAAAACGGCGCGATGCGCGACGCGCCTCCGCGCCCGTATTTCTCCTGATTAAAAGACCGGCATGGTCGCCTGCGCTCATTGGCGCGGCGCATTTTTCCTTTTGCGTCCGGCGTGTGCGCGATATGGTCGCTGCAAAAGCGCAGGAGGGACCATATGGGAGCCGCCGACAAAGGGACGGAGACCATCGACGCAATCCGTCAGGGCTGGCGAAATGCGCGGGTGACGCCCCTTTGGGAAACGGCGGTCCATACCGTTTCCCGCAACGTGCCGAAGGGTTATCTCTGGAAATGGCAGGTGCTGCGGCCTTTGGTCGATGACGCCATCGCGGTGACGAGCATGGCCAATGCCGAGCGCCGCGTCCTGGCCTTGACCAATCCCGATGCGGTCGGCGGGCGCAACACCACGACAAACCTCAATGCCTGTCTTCAGGTTCTCATGCCCGGAGAAGCGGCGCGTCCGCATCGCCACGTTCCCAATGCCATGCGTTTCGTGCTCGAGGGTGGCGGCGCGACCACGATCGTCGACGGCAAAAGCTGCCCGATGGCGGAAGGCGATCTGATCATCACACCGAGCTGGTCATGGCACGAACACGTCCACAACGGCACGGGCCCCATCGTCTGGTTCGACGCCCTCGATGTTCCCCTTCACCAGTATCTCGGCACGGCCGTTTACGAACCGGGGCCGCCGAAGGATCTGTCGATCTTCGCGGACGATGCCGCCTTTGCCGTACCCAATATCGTGCCTGAACTGGCCGCACCGGCGAAACCTTATTCGCCTGTGTTTCGCTATCCCAAAGCGGCATCGGCCGCGGCGCTCGATGCCGCACCTCTGGCGCGGGACGGATCGCGCAAAATCCGTTACGTGAACCCGCTGACGGGCGGACCGGTCATGTCACTCCTGGATTGCCACATGACGCGGCTGCAAACGGGCTCCGACACGATCCCCTATCGCACCACGAGCAATGCAGTCTGCGTCGTCGTCGAAGGCAACGGTGTCAGCCATGTTGGCGATGAAACGTTCGAATGGGGCGCGAAGGACATTTTCAGCATGCCGCATGGCAACTGGATCAGTCATTTCAGCACCAGCGCAACAGCCACACTCTTCGTCGTCACCGATCGCGAAGTCCTCCGTCGTCTCGATTTGCTCAAGGAGGAATACGGCAACAGCGAGCCCTGAAGTGACGCCGGAAATGCGCGCACGGTACAAAACAAGACACAAAAGATGTCGACAGAACCGCGCTTGACAGGAAGAGGAAACATGCCCCCGTTCAAAAAGGTGAGTTTGGGTTTCGTCTCTGCCGCAGCCGGCGTCGCATTCTGTTTTCAGGCCGCCATAGCGGATCCGGTGGAGGATTTCTACAAAGGCAAGACGATCACCATGATCGTGAGCACGGGCGTCGGCGGCGTCTTCGATCTGACAGCCCGCAGCGTCGCGAGATACATGCCAAAATATCTCCCAGGCCATCCCGATATCATCGTCAAGAACATGCCGGGTGCCGGCCATAAGCGCGCGACGATATACATGTATGCGCGCGCGGCACGAGACGGGACATTCATCGGTCTCGTCAACAATGGAATTCCGCTTCAGCAAGTCGTCGACGGTTCGTCCGCCCAGTACGATGCCAGCAAGTTCAATTGGATCGGATCGGCCGGATTGAGCAATCTGCTGACCGTCGCCTGGCACACGACAGGCGTCAGGACGGTGCAGGACGTCATGACTCATGAACTCGTTACCGGCGCAACGGGCATCAGTTCGAACGGATATATTTATCCGAACGCAATGAATCTTCTGCTCGGCACCAGATTCACTATCGTGTCCGGCTATGCCAGCAGTCCGGAAGCCGATCTCGCCATGGAGCGCGGCGAGATCAATGCGCGGGCCGGGTTCAGCCTGTCCGCGATCATGCAGGAACATCCGGGCTGGATAAAGGACAGGAAGGTGAACGTGCTGTTTCAGACCGGCATGAAGCGGGAAGCGGCGTTACCGAACGTGCCGCTCATGTACGAAGTCGCCAAGACGCCCGAGCAGCGGGAAATCCTGACCCTTCTTTCGTCGGCCGTGTCGCTTGGCCGCCCCTTCTTCACGACGCCCGATGTCCCGAAGGACAGGGTCGACGCATTGCGCAAGGCTTTCGACGCAACCATGCAAGATCATGATTTCGTAGCAGAGGCGCAGAAGCTCGACCTCGACATCAGACCGATGGCCGGTAGCCATCTCGCACAGATCGTCGACAAGACGATCCATTCGCCGGCCGATATCGTTGAAAAGGTGCGGGCCGCTTATGCCTCGCCGAAAAAGACCGGTGCTTCCGGTGCGAAAGCTGAGAGCCACGGCAAGGACTAGCACCGATGCCGGTTGGCGGTTCAGACGAACGACCAGGATAAAAAGGAGCTTTTGCATGTCATCGGCCTCCGCCGCGATCGAGACCCCCGTCCTTATTGTCGGTGGCGGCTCCGTCGGCCTCGCTTTGGCGTCCGAACTCGGTGGCCGCGGCGTGCCATGTCTCGTCCTCGAGCAAAACGACAAGCCAGCGGACCATCCTCGCGCCACTGCACTCAATGCCCGTTCAATGGAGTTCATGCGCCGCTGGGGCGTCGCCGACGCCGTGCGCGAAGCAGCAGCACCGGAGGATTTCCCGCATACGGCGCTCTATTGTACCGCCCTCGACGGCTACGAAATCGCACGCCTCGAACGCCCGAACCACGGCGGCCGCAAGGCCCAGGCGACAAGTCCGGAACAGGCGCAACGCTGCAATCAGATTTGGCTCGATCCGATCCTGTGTGCTCATGTTCAAAGCCTGCCCAGCATCGACTTGCGTTTCTGCTGGCGGTTTGAAGAGCTGCGCGAGGACGGCGATCATGTCGTGGCGACGGTGCGCGATCTCACGCAAGACAGGCAACACCATGTCATCGCGCAGTATGTGATCGATTGCAGCGGCGGTCACAGCCCGATCCGCCGCGCCTTCGGCATCACCATGAGCGGATCGCCGCATATCGGCTACCATCTGAGCATTTATGTCCGTGCGCCGGCGCTCTGGACTCATCACGACAAAGGAAAGGCGGCGTTGATCAACTTCGTCGAACCAACGGGATTGTGGCGCAACATGGTGACGCTCGACGGGCGCGAACTGTATCGCTTCGGCGTGCGCGGCAAGGAATATTACGACGATCCGGATCGTGTCGACGCCGAACGGCTGTTTACGGAAGTCGTCGGCAAGAATGTGCCGCACGAGATCATGTCGGTACGCCGCTGGACGGCGCGCAACGTCGTTGCCGATACCTATCGCGTCGGAAGCCGCATCTTTCTTGCAGGCGACGCGGCCCATCTCAACCACCCTGCATCGGGCCTCGGCCTCAACACCGGCCTGGGAGATGCAACCAATATCGGCTGGAAACTCCACGCCGTGCTCGCAGGATGGGGCGGCCCGATGCTCCTCGATTCTTACGAAAGCGAACGCCGGCCCGTCGGCATACGCAATATATCCCACGCCGAAAGCAGCAATTCCAACGATCGCAACCAAAAGCCGCCGCTGGAAATCGCCGACGACACGCCCGCAGGCGAAAAGGCGCGCCGGGAGATGGGAGACAGAATATCCAAGGGCATGACCCGGAAATTCGTGACCGACGGCTTGGCGCTCGGCTATCGTTACGCGCCCTCTTCGATCTGCTGGGATGACGGGACACCACCGCCACCCGATTCAGTCTCCGACTATGCGCAGACCTCCTATCCCGGAAGCCGCGCGCCGCACGCCTGGCTGTCCGACGGACGATCGACCATCGATGTCTTTGGCCCAGGCTTCACGCTGCTGCGTTTCGGCGACAAAGCACCCCCGACGACAGCTATCGAGCACGGCTTTTCGCAACGCGACGTGCCGCTCGTGGTGCTGAATGTTACAGATCCGGAGGTCGGCGCGCTCTATGAGCGCGCGCTGGTGCTGGTGCGTCCGGACGGACACGTTGCCTGGCGTTCCGACACTCTCCCCCCTGACGCCCTCGCGCTGGTGGACCGCGTTCGTGGTGCTGGCGAGGACCACACAACGACCACGCCGCATCGCGGCGCGACGCACGACGAGGCAGCCGGCGTCGATCGATAGACTATTTCCACACCGGCACTTCGGATCGCCATCGTTACGAAAAAGCCCGAAGACATACGCAATCGCCACAAGGACGGGGCGCGATCATGGACGCGAAGAGCAACGAAAAGCCGGCCCCGTCTTCCGCCCGGGGACCTCGCCGCAAGCCGGTCGTCATCGATTTCCACGCTCACTTCATGACACAGGAGGTGTTTGACGCGACGTATAAATTGTCTGTCCTGGGTAAATTACGCGCAAGCGCAGAAAACACTGGCGCGGTAAGGTCCTTTCCCGACGCATTGATCCAGCCGATGACCGATCTGGGCGTTCGACTGCGCGCGATGGATAAAATGGGCGTCGATATCCAGGTCGTCAGCCCCAACATCCTGCATCAATGCACCTACGCGCTCGACGCGGAAGAAGGATTGCGGCTGGAGCGGCTCAACAACGATCATGTGGCGGATATGGTGGCGAAGGCGCCGGACCGTCTGATCGGTATCGGTTCGGTGCCGTTGCAGGATACGGCTAGCGCGATTGCGGAAATGGATCGTCTGGTCGGCGATCTCAAACTCAAAGGCGTCATCGTCGCCTCGCGCGTGAATGATATGGAGTTGGGCGATGCACGGCTGCGACCATTCTGGAAAAAAGCCGAGGCCCTTGATATTCCGGTATTCGTCCATCCAGCGGGCAACCCGGACCCGCGCCTGCAGCGTCACAGCATGCTCATTTCACTGGGACAGCCGCTTGAGGAAGCTTTTGCGCAGACGTCGCTGATCTACGATGGCGTGCTGGATGAATGCCCGAATCTCAAGATCGCCTTCGCGCATGGCGGCGGATTCATTCCCTATTACGCGGGCCGCTTCGACTGGATGTATCGCCGCGGATCGACCAGCCAGATGAAAGCGGACTTCAGCACCTATCTGCGATCGTTTTATTACGAAACGGTGCTTTTCAATCCCGATATTCTCGAACATCTGGCTGAAAAGGTCGACGCCAGCCACATCATGCTTGGGTCCGATTTTCCATTCGGAGAAGCCGATCCCGTGGCTTTCCTGCAGAGCGCCCGGCAGATATCAGAAGCATCCCGCGAGGCCATCCTCGGCGCCAACGCGGCGCGGTTTCTCGCCATCAAAATCTAAAACCGGACGATGACACGTTATTCGGCGGAGCTGAGCTGCGTCACGCGCTGCTCAAGCTTCGCCTTCTCGGCTTTCAGCTTGCGGATGACAGCGGCATAATCGAGCGGGACAACCTTGGCGCTTCCGTCCTCTTCAGCAAACGATATGCCGAGTTCGTTTCCACCGCGCCATATGACACGGCCGCGAAACGCCCGCGCCAAACGGACGACCTGAACGTCGAACTCTTCCGGAAGGATCGTGGGCGCATGGAAGACGAGCTTTGCGCCGCGCTCTCCCATATTTTTCACGACGCAATCCATCGTCGCGTGGCGATGCGCGAAAACAACGCGCCCGCCGAAAAACGTTTTCCGACGTGCGTGCAAACGACGTTCCTGCATGATCTGCCTCCCTGGATCGGAAGCCAAATCAACTGTGTTCGGCAGGGTTTGACAACCACGACGACGTCTTAACCTAACTTCACAATCCGCGGTTTTTATCCTGAAAAAATCCATTCGCGATAGAATGTCGCACGCCGCCAAGGCGAAAATCCGAAGCATTTTCAAAGTCGAGAGGGAGCGCCGCGTCTTATTTGCGCGCTCGATTCCCTCTGGCGACATGATCGGCCTGCCGCGGAAATCCAAAATAATCGGCGGCAGGCATTTTTAAACCAATCGGTCTCCGCCGATCAATTCAGGCCGGCGATTTTTCGAGCTTCCCCGGTCAATTCCAGAATATGCATTCCCGTGTTTGCGCGATCGACGATGTAAATATAGCCGCGATCATCCGTGTCCACATTGTTGGTCTGAATCGCGACCTTACAGCGTTCCTGTCCATCCACTTTGATGCAGCGCTTGTCGGTGTCTTTGGTGATTGCGGGAATGAAATAGCCTACCTCTTTCGGCGCATAAGGATCGCGCACATCGATCACGCGGACGCCTGCGTTGAAAAATGTCACCATCGCAAGCTTTTTGTAGAAGACCGGCGCCATGCTCTCGTTCGAGGAATGGGTGCCGAAACGGCCGCCGCGCGAACAAAAGTGGCCGCTTTCCTCCTTGACGGTGTAATTCGAGATGACCATCGGCCGGTTCTCGACCGTGACGTCCGCAAACCAAATCATCTGCCGCGCCTGCGGCTTGCACTCGTTCTGGGTCGCCTCGTCGATGATCATGACGATGTCGCGCTTTGAATAGCCGTCATGGGAAAATTCCGCGATCGGCATTTGCGGCATCGGGAACACCGTATGCGCGCCGTTCAGTGGCGTCATGTTGAGGCGGCCGATTTCAGGATAAAGAAGATTTTCCGGCGTCGGCTCCTTGGGGCCATTCAAAAGTTTTTCGCGATCGAGGATCTGGACAACGCCACCCTTGCTCGTGCCATAGCCGATATAGACACGGTTTGCTTCTTTCCCGAGCGAGATGGCGCCGTGCACATCGGTCGGCACCACGCCGGTGGCGCCGGGCTCCTGACCGGGCAACCCGAAGTCGCGGATTTTCTTCGGATGCGCCGGATCGCTGAGATCGTAGATTTGCGTCATGCGCTTCGTGCGCCAGCCGGGTGCGCCGGAAACGAGATAGGCGATGCCTGTGTCGCACTCCCAGAAATTCTTGTGCGTATCGCGCAGGTCGCCGCCGATTGTCGCGATTTTCACTGGCTTCTCTGGAACGGTTACATCCCAGATCTCATGCGCCTTCCCGCCAAAGACGCGCAGCATGTAGAATTTGCTGTGGTCCGCGTTGGGCAGCGTCGCACCCGAACAAACGCGCACCATTTGCGCGCCGCCGCTTTCGTAATTTCCAGGCGTACCGGGAATGTGGAAGAGATATTTCGGATTCTTCGGATCGGTCACGTCGACGATCGACGTACCGTTGAATTCCTGCTGGCCGGTCAGCGGATTGAGCGGCTTGGGAACGGCAACGCTGCCACCGTGATGTCCGATATAGGCGATGTACCGGTCGCCCTGCTTTTGAATCGTTGGCTGATATGCGCCGCGCGCCTGAAGGTCACTATAGCCGACCAGTCGCATATTCGATGCTTCCGGCGGCGCGCCAATCTTCTGTTCTTGAGACGCCGCGGGCTGCACGCCGCTCCAACCAACAAAACACAACGCAGCAATGCCAGCGAAGAATTTCATCATTCCAGCCTCCCCAGTTTCGGCCGCTGACCGCGGCGCGATTGAGGGGAAGATTATCAAAAGGAATTGGCTGGGCGAGTCTCTTCTTCCGGCATTCCGAAGGATTTTCGCGAGCGGTCGTTTATTCATTTCTTTGCCGTGGAAAGCAAAGATATTGTTGATTCACGCTCTTTCGTTCACGGGTCTTGCGAGCCAGTGTTATCGAGAGCCCATTTGACCGGCATGTCGCTGTTGAGAAACGTCCGGGCCGCGGTTTCGACTGCGGGCGTGATTCCCGCATTGCTCACAACAGTCGCTACGACGGCATCGCACCCATTGTTTATCGCGATTGCCATAACCGGTACCGGATGCGTAAACGGCATCTTGATCAGAAAGGACCGCGCCAGACCGCGCAGCGAACCCATGGATGTTCGCTGGCCGTGCGCGAGAGCCGTATAATTGGAGCCGATGAGGACGAGGTCGGCCACCCGCTCAAGTTCGTCGTCGTCGGCCACGTCATCATTGCATCCGCAGAATCCGACTTTGGCACGCAGATACAAACTCACTTCCGCGCCGCAGTCCGCGGCCCGGCAATGAAACGCCCGGCCCGTTCCCCATTCGTCGATTCTGAAGGGCCAATTCACTTCCGTGAAATGAGCGGCTTTTGCGTTGTCCTGAGCCACCGTGTCAGTCGTCGCAGAATGAGCCAAGGGGTCGCTGGCCAGCACACTCGCCAGCATCACACTAACCAGGAGCCTTGCGATGCAGCCCCGCGTCATGGACGCGCCTCCGCCTCTTCATCCTCGCGGCAGATAGGATCCAGCGTGATCGCGTGCCGCGGTGCACGTCGCCCAGATTGAATTCGCTAACGCGCGCCCACTTTAATCTAGCCGTAAAGCGCGCTCTGGACAATTCTATAGAGAGGCCATTCCCGAAATCGCGCGTTGAACGGGTGGCTTGGCGCGACGCAAAGAACAATCGAGACTACCCGCCGCCCTTCGCTCTCCTTGAAATCACTCAGTCCTCACCGCATAGGCGGACGGAATATCGAGGGTCCAGACAACACCATTGGGCGCGAAGTCGATCTTGACGGTGGCGTCCATCCCCCGCTTCATCATTTCCTCCATGACAAAACTGCCGAAGCCCTTCCGGTTCGGAGGCTTGACAGGGGGTCCGCTGCTCTCTTGCCAAATCAAGCGAAGCCGATCGGGCTGAACTGCTCCCTCAAAGAATTTCCAATGTACCCTGATTTTACCGTCGGGAACCGATAGCGCCCCGTATTTCGACGCATTGGTTGCCAATTCATGCAAGGCAAGACCAAGCGATTGCACCACCTTGGAATTTATATTCACCGCCGGGCCTTTCATTTCCAGGCGTTCCTGATCTGAATCAACGAATGGTGCAAGTTGAGCGCGGATCAGTTCTTCCAGACGCACACCATGCCATTCCTGCTTGATGAGCAGATCATTGGATTGAGAAAGTCCATGGATCCTGTTTCCAAATCGAGTCTCGAAATCCTTGAGGTCGGTGCTGTGCTTGACTGTTTGTCGTGCCATGGCCTGGATAACGGCAAAAAGATTATTGGTACGGTGAGCCATCTCTCCCATGAGATCTTGCAGATGGTCCTGCTGCCGCTTTCGGCCGGTAATATCGCTGAAGGTGATCACGACACCGGTGATGACGTTCTTGACGGTGCGGTAGGGCCGAATGCGCATGATGAACGTCGCAGTTTGATCTTTCAGCGACACTTCGCGTTCGGTGGGGACCAGTGTGCGCTGCACTTTTGTCACATCCCGACGCAATTCGTCATACGTCAGGTGGGTTACGATTTCAGTAAGAGACCGGCCCCGATCACTGTCTCGCAACGGAAACATGTCCATCGCAGCAGGCGTGAAGTTTTTGATGCGCAGGTCATCGTCAAGAAAAATGGTGGCGATCTGCGTGCTGTCGAGAAGGTTCTGCATATCGCTATTCACGTGCATCAATTCTTCATTCTTGCCCTGCATCTCGCCGTTGATGGTCTGAAGCTCCTCGTTGACCGACTGCATTTCTTCTTTAGATGTTTCCAGCTCCTCATTGGACGATTGGAGTTCTTCGATTACCGACTGGTATTCTTCGGTCATCGATTTCATTTCTTCGATGTGATTCTCCAAATCATCGCTGGTTGCCTGGGCCTGCGCTATCACCAGCCGCAATTCCTCCTTCAGCGTTTCCTGGTTGGCATCAGAGCCGACCAAGACCGTGTGGTCCGCTCCAGCATCCTCGGGCAACCGGCCGTTATCCCGGAAGGCAACAACGAACAGATCGTCAGGCAGCGTATGTTCGACAATCCGTTCGACGATCAGGGTAATGGAGCGCGGCTGGCCATCGATCCTGATTACCAAATTCTCGTCAATGACGGCCAGATGTGTGTCGAACGACTTCTGGACGGCGGCCCTCACCTGCGAGCGCAGCGTCTTGCGCAGGATGCTGAACATATTGAGGCTCGCCGCCCCCGCCGATGGCTCAAGGTAGGGCGCGGCCTCACCCCCCGAGAAGCGCAGGATGTCGTGATTTTTGTTAATGACGAAATAGGCCGGCGAATGCCTTTCCATGATGCGGCGGGCGCTTCGGTCGAGAATATCTTCAATACGCGCCGGGATCGTTACTGTTTCGACCGTCTGCCGGGTCGTGCTGTATTGTAATCCAGGCAGTGTCTCGCGGACATTGTCCTGGCGCTGCAAAATGCGGTGCTTCTTGTCGACCACCGTGAACAGATTGGCTTCCCGGCTGACGCTTTCAGAAGGTCCCAGGAATAAATGCGCGCCCGGACGCAGGGCATAGTGAAAGGTCTGCATCACGCGACGCTGAAGGTTCTGGTCCAGATAGATCAGCACATTACGGCACGACAGGAGGTCGAGCTTCGAGAAGGGCGGGTCCTTGACCACGCTGTGTTCGGAGAAAACGCACATGTCGCGGATCGTTGGGATCGGACTATAGTCGTCCTTGTTCTTCACAAACCATCGATCGATCCGCTCGCGGGAAAGTCCATCCAACTTTCGGTAGCGTGCCGCTCGGGCGAAGGCGATAGCCCGCGCATCGATGTCGGTCCCAAAAATGGAAATCGAACGGATAACACCGTGCGCTTGCAACATTTCGTGCAATGCGATGGCAATCGAATAGGTTTCCTCTCCAGTCGCGCAACCTACGACCCAAACACGGATTGGCTCGGAGGAGTCCTTTTTGGCCAGCACGGAAGGCAAAATGGTTTTTACCAACGCCTCGAAAGCCTCTTCATCGCGGAAAAATCGAGTCACGCTGATGAGAAGCTCGCGGAAGAGTACGTCGCTCTCCTCCTTCTCTCGCTTGAGGCGCTCGACATAAGCGGGCACGGTTTCAATCTGCAGCACCTGCATGCGGCGCTGGATGCGTCGGACCAGGGTATTAGGCTTGTAGCCGCTGAAATCATGCTTGACGCGCTGACGCAGGAGCGAAGTGATCGTTGTCAGATGGCCTTGCGCGTCGTCGCGAACGCCGTCGGCGTCCTTGTGAGAACCAACCTTTCCGAGATGGCCTTGATACTCGATCAGCGTAGCGGCCATGGCCTCGACGGCCAGGACGTAATCGACTGAACCGGTGGATGTCGCGCTTTGCGGCATGCCGCTCATCGCGGTCGCATCGTAGTCAGCCTGGGCAAGCGTAAAGCCGCCATGCTCTTTGATGGCTTGTACGCCTATGGCGCCATCACTGCCAACGCCGGAGAGGACGATGCCCACCGCGCAGTCGGTTTGATTTTCGGCGAGAGACAAGAAGAACGCGTCAATGGGACGTCGGTACGGACGTTCCGGCGCCGGGCTGTCCACCCGTAAAACGTTCCCCTCCATCGTCAGCGTTGCGTCGGGAGGAATGACATAAATGTGGTTCTTCTCCACCTCGATGCCATCTTGCGCCGCAACGATCGGCACGGGGGCGTGCGGCTTCAGCAATTCGACCAGCAAGCTTTTGTGGGAAGCAGCGAGGTGCTGCACCAGGACAAACGCCATGCCGCTGTCGGCGGGCAGGTTGGCAAAAAAGCTTTTGAACGCAGCGAGGCCCCCGGCGGACGCGCCGATTCCGACAATCAAAAATGGATGTGGTTTTCGGGCAGTGTGGCCAGCTTTATCTGCTTCCGGTACGCTGGCCTCCTTTTTGGCGGAGCGCAGACTGCCGCTCGCTCGTTTTTTTGGAGGCGATTCATCCACCACGCGCATCCACAGCTAGGAACAGAAATTCGATAGTAATATTGGCCGGGGCCGGCCGCAACGAGGAATGAGTGATCCGCATCAATTTAACACATGGCGGAATAACCGGTTCCACTCGATCCACGACTGCCCTAAGTGTGCTGTCCCAAGTCTGTTGTGCAAAGCACTCGCGCCAGGCGCGAGGGCAGTCTGTTCTGACGACACCTTTCCTTGGCCGGATGCGTGGCTACATTTCGATATTTCAAATCCCATCAGAGTGATAATGCCGCGTGCGGGACTGTCATCGGACAGATCGTCTCGCGCCCGCTCAGCAAAGCTCGAGGATATCGAGACCGCATTCACGATCGATAAGATAGATCAACCACGTTCGTCGATGTCGACATCGTTGGTTTGAGGCGCGCGGAATCCATCTGCCGGCGGCAGCAAATAAGACGCGACTTTCTCACTCCTGACTCAGACGTGACCATATCGCTCGAGCGCTTCCGACAGACTGAGGCCCTTCTGGAGGTCCTCGCGGATCGCAACTTCACGCGCCGTCAGACGCTCTGCCTCGACCAGAACTGCGGCCACGATATCTCGCGGAATAACCAGGACACCGTCCTCGTCCGCCAGAATGAAATCGCCTGGATTGATGCGCACCTCATGCGAGGTCGCGCCCTTCAGGACCACCGGTATCTGCCAGGCGTTGACCTTCCATCGGCCGATCGACTGCGTCGGTGTTCGGTAGCGTGCGAATACAGGAAATTTGTGCTCGGCCAACCAGCGGATATCGCGAATGCCGCCGTCGACCAACGCTCCCGCGCAACCGCGCTCTTGCATGCCAAGCGCAATCAGCTCACCGAAATAGCAAATGCCCTGTCCGTCACCGCTCCAAACAGAGATGTCTCCCACGCCGATGCCCTGGCACGCCTTCATCTTCTCCGGGTCGCCGCCCAGCGGATACGGCGTCATCTGTCCTCTGATTGTGTAGGCCCATCCGGCCAACCGTCCCGCCGACAGCGGGTACGGTGCAAAATCAGGCGCAAGGCTCTGATGGAAAAATCCAAGTGTATCGAGGATGTCCGCCACGTTTGACGTATCGACAGCCAGATAGCGCTTCCGGATGTCTTCTTTGGCTGAGGTATCCAGAATGGGCGAGGTTTCAGTGGCTTTTGTCATCAGAGTTTCGCTGGTTCGAGGCCTTGTTGATGGCTTCGCGCGTCATCCACCCACACGCAACGGAGCGCCCATCTTGCGCAGGCACGATATGACCGAGAGCGCGGTGATCCGACCCGTTTTTGGATTCTCTGTCGGAATGTTTTCGATCGACATCGAGAATCGCGCGGAATCCGCGTCGACATCGATACGATGCATGTTCCGCTGAATGGCGGGATCCGCCCAGATGTCCAATGTCGTCCGGTCTGGACCAATACCTGCCAGCGACAGAGCGACGGAAACATTCAGGTTTGCCGGAAACCCTTTGATGGCTTCTCTCGGGCTACCGGAGAACAGCAATATCGGCTCGGTGATGTCCTGAATTGTCTGGTTGCTCTTCTCAAAGAACGGTGCGCCGGCGAGCCCTCCTACAGGCTTGCGTGTGACCATGCGCACGGAATGAATCGTACCTTCCGCAGCGGCGGCGACGGCATCGAGCCCGAGCAGCGCTCCGCTTGGCACGATGATCTGGCCCCCGTTTTCGCGCGCGATTTCGATCAGATCTTCATGGTCCAGGAGCGCCCCAGCGCTGAGGACGATCGCAGTCTTGCCGGCGGCGAGAAAAGGCCGGCAGATATCGTCGAGAAGAGCTGAGGGCGCGCATTCAACGACAATGTCCGCCAAGGCTTCCAGTCGCTCGATTTCGACGACATCGACGGGCTCGCGCAAATGGGCAAGCCGCTGAGCGGCGCGAGCCCGATCCGCGGCTGAGACTGCCGTCAGTCGGCAACCCGGAATGCCTTTTTCGAGTGCCTCTACGACCGCCATTCCCACGGCACCGAGCCCTGCAATGGCGATACGTCTGGAGCGTTTGGGTGATTTTTGGGTCATGGGATTCAACGCATCTCTGCCGCCCCACCGTGAGGCCATCGGCTTGTGAAAAATCTACCTTCCGATGAAAGCCGGGCGGCCCTCCCATGACAAACGATTTGCAATGCGGATGGTCATGAGTTTTACTCATGTATAGAGGTTTGGATTTGGATGATGACTCCCCGATTGCCCTCAACGCAGTGCCTGCGTGGACTTGAAGCTGCGGCCAGGTTGCAGTCATTTACCGCGGCCGCTCGAGAACTGAACCTTACGCAGGGCGCGATCAGTCGTCAGATCCGGGAACTTGAAGAGCTTCTGGGTGTGGAGCTGTTTCGCAGATCAACGCGCCAGATCGAGATGACGCCGGCTGGAGCAGACTATGTCTCGGCAATTCGACCTTTGCTTCAGAAGCTTGCCGCGGCGACCAGTGATGTAAAGCGCAGGCGTTCCGATCAAACCCTGACAATTTCGGTTTTACCGACATTGGCTTCAATGTGGCTGATGCCCCGACTGAACGGATTTTTGCAGTCTCATCAAGGGTTCGACTTGCGGGTCATGTCGTCGATCGAGCCTGCTCAAAATCTTGAAAAAGCCGGAGCGGTCGCGCTCCGGGTCGGAACCCTTCCCGGACAAAAGCACAAAGCCAGGCACCCGCGAATATCGCTTCAAATGGTCGCCAACTGGGATGGCATCGATGTCGACCCTCTGTTTCCCGACACGCTGGTCCCGGTTTGCGCGCGCGCGCTCATCAAGGGCGCGGTGCCGACCAGCGCCTCGGAAATCGCTCGTTATCCCTTAATCCACACCTCCACGCGCATCGATGCCTGGGGCGATTGGCTGTCCGCTCAGGGCGTTCAAATGGGCCGTCGTTCGGAGCTTATCTTCGGACACTTCTTTATGGCTCTGGAAGCTGCACGAAGAACGCTCGGCATCGCTCTGGTGCCCAGCATTTTGCTTCAAGACCTGCAGCGTGACGGGGACCTTTTAATATTGCCTTCTGCCCAGATCCCGAGCGCGGGATTCTATTATTTACTGACACACGAAAACAACCGCGGAGATCCAGCGATTGGCTGTTTCAGAACGTGGATTCATCATGAGGCAAGTACAATCCCGGATTCTCCAAATCTGGAACTCGCTCTTAGTCATCAGGAATGATTTTCCAAAGCTCCATTGTCAGTGGGTTGTGCGTCGAAGGGTTTGCTGTTGCAGCATAAAGCGGTCTCCCGGACGCAATCCGTCACGGGAGCATGATGGCGCCGCCGTTTACGGCGATCGATTGGCCCGTCATGAACGCTGACGCTTCGCTGAGCAGGAAGACAATAGCGCCTGTAAGATCTTCCGGCTGACCGATGCGACCGAGGGGGATTTTTCGTTCCCCCCTCGCCCGCAGTTCCTCCAGTGTCGTATCGGCAAGCGGCTGCGCTGTTTCCGTGACACCGGGGATGAGACAATTCGCGCGTATTCCGTAGGGCGCCATTTCAAGGGCAAGCGACTTCGTGAACGAGACGATGCCGGCTTTCGATGCCGCATAATGGGCGCCGCGTGGCGTTCCCTGGAGAGCGCGACCCGAGGCGACATTGACGATGGCGCCGCGCTTGTTTTCGATCATCGTCGGCACGAGCGCCTTGGCCGCGAACACCGTTCCCAACAGATTCACGCCGAGCACGCTGCGCCACATGTACGGCGTCGCTTCAAGGATCGTGGCGCGCGGATAAATCCCCGCATTGCTCACCAACCCAAAAATGCTGCCGAAGGTTTTCAATGCGATGTCCGCCGCCGACACCACGGCATCGCTATCCGCCATGTCGACCACCGTGTGAATGGCCTGCACGCCCCGGTCGCGGCACGCCGCAGCGGTCCGCGCGCAACCGTCCTCGTCGATATCCCAGAGAGCCAGACGGATTTCACGCTGCGCGAGATCGAGCGCAATCGCACGGCCGATCCCCTGCGCGGCACCCGTCACCACCACCGCATCGCCCGCGTGCAAACCTTCTTGCCCGTTCAAAAATGCCTCCTGTGCTAGAGCATCGCCGTCTTGCCGTCGGCATTCATCCGGCCCTTGAACGTAACATAGCCGCCATCGATCAGCAGATCGGTCCCGGTCACGAAAGACGCATCGGACGACGCGAGATAGGCGACACCGGCGGCGACCTCTTCAGGTTCGCCCGGCCTGTTGAGAAGCTGGCGCGGTCCATTGATGGCGCGCGCCTTGTCCTTACCGCCGACCCTGCGGCTCGATCGTTCCGTGAGGATGGGGCCCGGTGAAACAGTATTGGCGCGGATGTTGTCGACGGCATGGTCCATGGCGAGGATGCGCGTGAAATGGATGAGCGCCGCTTTCGTGGTGCAATAGGGCGAGCGATATTGCACGCCGAGATGACCGAGTTGCGAAGCAATGTTGACGATGCTGCCGCCTCCGGCCGCGCGCATGCTCGGGACCGCATATTTGCACATCAGAAAAGCGCCCGTGAGATTGACGCCGATCGCCGTATTCCATTGCTCCAGCGTCAACGTCTCGACCGTGCCATCGGGCGTTACCGCCGCCGCGACATTGACCAGCGTCGTCAGCCTGCCAAAAGACGACACCGCCGTTTCGACTGCCGCTTCGCAGCTTTCCGGCCTGGATACGTCGACGCCTGTCGCGGTCGCCTGGCCGCCGGCGGCAATGATCCTTTGCGCCGTCGCATCGGCCTTCGCCGGATCAAGGTCGGCCACCGTGACCAACGCTCCCTCCTGCGCCAGGCGCAGGGCAATCGCCGTGCCAATCTCACCGCCCCCGCCCGTGATAAGCGCAACGTGGCCGTCCATTCTGCGTTGAGTCATTGGCGCCTCTTGTATCTCGTCTCGATCGATATTGTCCGTGTTCCGGCCGCAAAACGGATCCTCGCGTTTGCGGAACATGGACTTAATGAGCCTCTGCAATCGCCCGCTTCGGGGCGCCGCGCGAGCCGCGCAATGGTGTAATGACCTCGTCGCGGATTTCTTCGACGGCGGAAACGGTCGGCACGAATTTCAGCAGAAAGAATTCAATGCCCATGTCGTAATAGGCGCGCAATTGTGCACGGACCTGATCGGGCGTGCCGACACATCCGGTTTTCATCGCCGGGCCGACACGCGACTGAAGCTTGCGCATATCGACATTCGGCCCCCTTGGCGTGAGCAGCTTCAAGGCATTTTCAGCGGCCGACTCGCGTGTCTCACCGAAGGCGATGAAGGGATTGAGCGCATAGCGCATCTTGCGGCCAAAGCGGGCCGCTCTTTCGTTCATGGTCGCGATCGAATGACGCAAACCATCCATGACTTCTTCGATCGAGGTGGCATCCTTGTTATAGTCGAGGAACCACCAGTCACCGCATCGCGCCACCATGTCGAGCCCGCGCGGGCTGCGGCTCGCCGTGAAAATGTCGGGCGGTGATGCGGTCGCCGGCTTCAGCCGAAGTTCCGTCGCCTCAATATCGAAAATTTCGCCCTTATGCGTGAAGGGTGTCTCACGCCACACCCCGCGCAGGATGTCGACGAATTCCTCCGCGCGCTTATAGCGTTCTTCGCTCCCGAGCAGAACGTCACCACCGAACATGCGGTGCTCCTCGACATTCCATCCCGTGACCAGATTGATCACCATGCGGCCCTTTGCGATGCGATCGAGCGTCGTCGCCATCTTCGCGACCATCATCGGGTGCCACAGGCCGGGATGCACGGCGATCATCGCCTTGATGCGTTCCGTCTGCGCGGCGATGGCCGACGCAAGCACCCAGGCTTCGAGATCGGCGCCGAGATGCCGTTCGGCAAAAAGGATGATGTCGAAACCCGCGCGGTCGGCGGCGAGCAGCACATCGCGCGTCAGCGCATAGGCGGGATCGACGGCGCCATCGGGGAGCGGCGACAGGGCACCGACGACCGACGCGTCGATCTCGGGCGAACCGACCGTCACATGCGGAAGTGGTGCATAGAGACCAAATTGCATGGCATTATCTCCCCTGACTTTTATCATACTGTCTCGCGATATTGTCTCGCGCCGGCATGGATGGGCAAGCCGGACATGCGTCACGAATTTATTTTTTATGTCGAGACTTTTCGCGCGATCTCTTTAGCCTTTCTCACGGTGTGCAGGCGAACGCGGGCGAGATCCGTACTGATGATCACCGGCTGGTCCGGGATGAAGGCCGGTCGCAACGCTTGTTCGAGCGGTGGCAGTGAATGAGTCCGTCGCCCGGAGAAGCAAAAACAGTCGTTCTTGCCCGGCCGGGACGCGGCGCATGGTGCCGACTGAGGGACTCGAACCCCGATCCCATGACTACAAATCAGTACCAAGTCATTGATCTAAAATGCTTTTGTTGCCATGAAAAATCCTAAACTGAGTTTTCAGCATTAAGTATTGGACCGGGCTGGTAGGCCATGGCCCTCAATCCTCTGTATTTTGGTCGCGCCGCTAAAATCGGGCTCTCAAAGAAATAATAGAACATCGTCGAAAACGCCGTCATGACAGCCACGTATGCCATGACTTGGATGGTGAGATTGCTATGACCAAAATTGCTTTTTAAGAGCAGCACGAAGATGAGATGGAACAGGTAGACGGAGTACGAAAGTTTCCCCACGAACAGGCCCGTAGCGCCTAGCCATGCCCTCCGCTCGAATATTTTTTCCAGTTTTATCGCAGACAAAATGCACAAGGCGCCGAACATGCCGGCTGCATAAGGGAACACGTTCTGGGCAATGTGAGAGTCGCCACCTGCGTATATCGTAACGCAAATAGCCAGCACGGCTGATGCCAGGAGAGCCGCAAGGACGGCCTCAACTCTGACCCGGCGCATCAGACCGGGCCACACCTTCTCGGTTACGAAATAAAGCAGGAAGCCGTATCCGATTGAATCCAGGCGAAATGCAACTACGCGGCGGACCTGTTCGCCCCAATGAAGCGGATCACCGAAAAAAGAACGTGCGACGATAAATAATGCGCAGTAGGCAATAGCGATGCTTCCGATAAAACGAAGGCTTTTCGTTTTAAAGAGCAGCGAGCATGCGAAAACAACGACTGGAAAGGTCACATAAAACCATTCCTCAATCGATAGGCTCCATGCGACCGGATAGTAATCGCGCTCGATAGCGATGTGATACAGATTTTGGATGTAGAGAGCGTAATGCAGGAAGTCGACACTTCCGAACTCATTGAACATCACTGAGATGAAAACGAGCGCCACCAGATAAGGTGGCACTGTGCGCATCCAGCGACGAACCAGAAAAACCAATAAGTTAATGGAGCGACCGCCTGAAATGCATTGCAGAATTTGCGGAGCAAGGACGTAACCGCTCAGAACGAAAAAAATCTCCACTGCAAGAACGGATACGGATTCAAAATACTTGTCTCCGACGGCGTTGTAGATAAAGAAATGCGGCACCGCGACTGAATAGGCGGCGAGTCCTCGCAACAAATCCAAAGATGCGACACGATGGGAATTCTCGCCCACGACGGATCAGAACCTATTATACAGGAACGGGGCGAATGATCGTCCTTGTGTGAAAACGAGAAGAACGATCAGCAGAACAACGACGACCGCAACCGGCATGAGAATTGCCTTGTATTGCGCATTTGAGAATTTCCGTTTCGACATGAAATGCCTTCAAATCTCTATGAAGCGGGACATGACACGGGAATATAACTCGCCTCAGGGCGCTCCCAGGAGGTCTCCTGATCGTCAGCCTTGGGGAGCGCACCAGAGGCAATTCGGTCCTTGATCATAGGTAGTAGAAGCAAGAACTTGGTCCAGGCATGGAGCCTGCGGCCTGATGGCGTGTTGTGGACGGCGTCACCGAACATCGACGGATCACCGGGAAATTTTTTTTGCGTAATCGATGACCGGGATACCGTCTGATTGGGCAAAGCGCTTGAACACGAGATTTTGGAAGTCATTGAGCCGGGCCATGTCACGATAGCTCACCGGCCAGTATACGGTATTAAGAGTCCAGAGAAGCCCCCAATTTGCGACTGGATCGAGCTTCATGCCGTCGAAGACCATTTGGTAGAGTGTGGACAACACCATTTCTGCGCCAATG
>Ga0310811_10000642_pt1 | contig 44501 bp, 71 predicted proteins | sample YCmetagenome_FD_207642 | JGI IMG/M metagenome (GOLD analysis project Ga0310811, IMG submission 207642) | Soil microbial communities from experimental microcosm in Duke University, North Carolina, United States - YC | ecosystem: Engineered > Artificial ecosystem > Soil microcosm > Unclassified ...
CGCCGGCGGTCCGCATGAGCCTGCACGCCGCTGACCTGCGATGATGCTGAATTTTTCTGCGCATCAGGCGTCGAAGATCCGCAGCGCCGGGCGGTCGTCGAGCTCGTCACCGACGCGCAGCTCCTCGATCGGCAGGCTCCCACGGGCCTCGTTGCAGGGGCGGCAGGCACCCCGGACGTTGGCCCGCACCAGCGCTAGGTCTGGTCGCTTCGTCACGGGCACGACGTGGTCGCCGGTCGTGCTCACCACCGTGCAGCCGCTGAGACGCAGCCAGCAGCGAGGCTCCTCGCGGATGACCTGCGCGACCAGCCTGCGCCACGCTCGAGTCGACCGCGGGTCGATGACCCTGCGGCCGTTGATGACGACGTACCGACTGGCCACGTCACACCCACCGAAGTGGCGCCGCGACCCAGCATGGACATAGGTCGTCCGCCTGCAGGGAATGTTGACACACCCGGCCAACCCTCGCGCGCACGTGCGCGCGTGTGCGCGTGTCGCCGTCGCTCCCCCAGCTGCTCACGACCGCCCCCGATCAGGGTCGCGGCGGTCGAGCTCGAGCAGCGCCTGCGCCTCGGGGTCGCACGTCGGGTGGGCGAATGACCCCTCGGCGTTGAGCGCGACCGGCACCCGCTGGTGGCAGAACCGACAGACCACGCCGAGCAGGTTCGGGGTGTAGTGCCGCCGGTCTCGCCGGTCGCGCTCGGCCTTCGCAGCCCGGGCCTGCTCGAACGTGGTCACGATCTCGGGTCGACTTTGATGCGGTCGGCGCGGTCGCTCCGACTGATGATGATGTCGAGCCATGCCACGGCCCACCACGCCCGCGTGTGGCGTCCCCCGGCCGGGAACCCCACGAGCATGTTGCTGATCTCGTCTCGAGCCTGCGTCAGCGCCTCGGCTCGCACGCGGTCGAGCGCGCCCGGGTCGGTGAGGAGACCGGCGTCAGCGAGGGCCTGGGCGAGGTGCTGCTCGTAGACGGGGAGCATCGGCTCGTTGTGGGGGAAGTGCCAGCCGCACGTGCATCCGTAGGCGGTGAATCGGTGCTTGGCCAGCACCTGCGCGGCCTGCTCGACGGGGGTCACCGGGCGTCACCGCCGAACGGCGACCAAGGCTGCAGGGCGGTAGCAGCCGCGATGTAGAGCGGGTGGCGTGGAGCGCCGGCCTTGGTGCGACCGAGGCACTGCAACTCCACCCCGCGCGCTGACGCCATTCGTGCGAACGTCCGTGCGTGGGCCGGGTCGGCGTGCGCACCCCAGGCGGCGACGACCGGGGTGCCGCGGTGAGCGGCCGCGTCGAGCACGTCGCCGAGGTACAGCCCGTTGTCCGGGCCGATCGGATCAGCATGGGCCCGGAGTGCCCTGGGGTCTGTGGAGCGCAGCGCGTAGAGGTTGACGACAATCAGGCCGCTGAGCCCCCACGCCTTGGCGAACCCGATGCACCTGCGGATCGTGGGGTCATCGGTGGTGGCGTCGGCGGTCGACGGGTTGAGCATGACGAACGTCGCGGCGCCGTTGTCGACGACGCTGCCCCACTTCCGGGTCAGCAGGTAGCGGTAGACGCCGTCCTGGGACAGCATGGCCTCGTCACCCACGGCCCTCACCCCCGTCGTCGTGCGCGCTGGTGTGGACGGCCAGGACGGCGCGGAGGCGGTCGGCGGCGATGACCTGCGTTTCGACCACCTCGTCGTCGTTGGGTGGGTCTAGGTAGGGCTCGACCGGCCACCATTGGGTGTCGTCGGGCTCGGATAGCACCGCCTCGACCGCTGCCACAAGGTCGGCGTGGGCACGCTCGGCGGCGGCCTTCCCAGCCTCGGCATCACGCACTTGCTGGGCACGCTGGATGAGCGTCTGCACGACGATCTCGGCACCCTCGGGCAGGTAGGTCTCGAGGGCTGCGTCACGCACCACCTCGGCCAGCGCGTCACGCTCACGCTCGGCGGCGGCCTTCCCCTCGCGCAACGCGGTGGCAGCCTCAGCAGCCTGGGGTCCGGTGATGCTGGCGCCGAGCGGCAGGTCGAGCGCACGGCCCAGGTCTTGCAGGCCAGCCATGACAGGTAGCGCCTCGGCCTTCCACTGCTCGGCGGCGGCGAGGCGGTCGGCGAGGATCTTGTCGACCTCGGACCAGAACGGGGCGTCGTCGGACGACAGGTTGCCCGTTCGTTTCCACGTCGCCCAGAGGTGGTCTTTTTCGATGGGGGTCAGGCGGGCGGTGTCGAGCTCGGGGGCGGTCATCGGGTGGCTCCTTCGTGGTGGGTTCGGTGTTCGGACTCGACGAGCAGGCGGTAGGCGTCGCCGAAGCGGAACCGGGGCCGACCGTTGGCGTCCTCGGCGCGCTGGGGCATCCGGCTGTTGCGGCGCGAGTGCCACTGGCTGACGAGCAGCCGCACCCGTTCGCGGTCGCGGTTGAAGCCGAGGTAGGTCGACAGGTGCGCGATCTCGGCGGCGGTGCACAGGCGGTCGTCAAGCGCGCGGATGAGCCGGTCGCGTCGGGGCTGCGCCTCGATCGCTGCGTGGCACCGGTCGCACTCGGCGATCGGCTGGCCGGCGGTGGCCCAGACCCGGCCGCCGCACAGCACCGGCACGACCTCGCCTTCCTGGCCCTGCACCCGGCCGACCTCGAGCTCGCAGTGCCCGAGGTCCTGGCGGGGCGGGCGTGGGGTGGTGACGTCGCGGGCGTGGTCGACGGCGTGGACCAGGTCGTCGGCGGCCGAGGTGAACTCGGCGTGCCAGGGCATGCTCGGCACCCGCCACAGCAGCCACGTCGCCATGGCCGGCAGGTCACCGCGTGGGGGGATGCTCGTCGGCTGCTCGAGGTTCGGGGTGACGAGCCTGGCTTGCAGGCTGGTCACGACCAGGGAGCGGAGCAGCCGGCGCAGCTGGTCGCGGGCGGTGATGGCGGCGAGGTTGATGACCAGCAGCGGGGTCTTGTCGCCGCCGGTCGAGCCGCCGAGCGTGGCGTAGTCGATGCCGCGCAGGCGCTCGCGGTCGGCGTTGAGGCGTCGGACCATGTCGGGGACCTGGCCGAGCGCGGTCGAGATCCTGGTCTGACAGGTGGTGCACACGAACGCGCCGTCGCGGGTCGGTCGTCCGCAGCGGCACCCGTCGGGTCGGTCGACGGGCTCGACGTCGCGGGCCTTCATCCCGACGGTGCGGGCACGGCCGGGCGGGACGACGCGGACGGGCACGACGGGCGGGGTCGGTGGTGGCTGGTCGAGGCGGTCGATGGGGCCGGCGCCGTCGGGATCACACCCGCACGCACCGGACAGGGACCGGGTCTGCCAGCAGCGCGGGCACACGCCACCGGCTGGGGTTGGGTCAGTGCTCACGGATTCTCCTCTGGGTGCGGCGGGGTCTGGTGTCCACAGGTCAGGCACGTGCTGGCCCCGGTCTCGGGGTCGGTCTGCGGGTAGGGGCTCGAGCAGCACGGCGTGGGCGAGCGGCCGCCCTTGCGTCCGCGCTTCCCGCGCCGGCCTCGCTGACGCGAGGCGCCACCCGCCCCGTCCCGCCCCGTCCCGGGCCAACTCGTTGCCGTAGAGCCAGGAACGGCGTTCAACGGCCGTTCCGGGCCCGCGGGGGCCGGGTCCCCACTGGGGGCCGTGACGGTCGCGACAGGCGCTGTGGCGTCGTCTGCGGGGTCGTCGTGGCCCGGCTGGGCGGCCGGGGTGGCGTCGGTGGCGCTCCGTTCGCGCGAGGCGGGTCGCTGGGCTCGCGGCGCGGTGTGCGCTGCGGGGGCCGTTGCGTGGTCCGCGCTGCTGCGGCGGGTGCTGCCGGGGCCGACGTTCGCCTCGGTCGGGTAGCCGTTCTGCGTGAGGAACTCGGCGGTCTCGCGGTGGTAGTGCTTGACCGTGGGGACGGGGCGTAGCGGGTGGTCGGCGTCCCAGTGCGGGTTCGCCTGGCGGGAGCGGTTGCAGGTGCGGCAGGCCACCACGAACGTGTCGACGATGGCGGGCTTGCCGGGCTCGCGGTGGTCGAGCTCGCCGCGGCGTTGCGACTTGCCCGTCCCGATCCACCGGACCAGCACGCCGCAATAGCGGCAGTTGTCGCCGTCGCGGAGGCGCACGGGCACGGTCAGGCCGGGGTTGGCGGCGTCGGCGCGTTGCTGGCGTTCCCAGGCCAGCTCGGCCTTCGTGCGGCCGTGGAGGAAGTCGGGGTCGTCGATGATGAGCCACTGGGTGACGCCGTCGACGTCGGTCTCGGAGAGCAGCCCGGCCTGCACGCACCAGCCGATGAGCTTGCGGGTGCGGGCGCCGCCGAACATCTGCGCGGTGCCGAAGTCGATGGTGTTGTCGGTGACGTGGCCGGCGGCCTGCCCGGCGCACGCGTAGAGCCACCCGCGGACCTCGTTGACGGTGCGGGCGTCCGCGCCCGGGTAGCCGGCGATCTGCATCAGCTTGGGGTAGGTCGCGGCGTTGTCGCCTACACGGAGCCACGGCACGGGCCACCACCCGCCTCGGGTCGGACGTGCGGGTCTCGAGGACTGACCGCGAGCCACATCGCGGCGGGCTGCTGCGGCTGCGGGGGGTGGATCTTCGAGGCCGAGAACACCACGTGCCGCCAGTCGTCGTCCGGCACGACCCCAGCCGCGACCAGGGCGTCGATCGCGGGCTTCAGCGACGCGGCCATGTTGTCGAGGTCACGACGGCCCCAGTTCGGGACCCGCCAGTGCAGGACCACCGCAGCTGCGGGCATCTTCGGGAGCCGGGCGGCCTTGATCGCCCAGTGCGCGTCGGTCTTCGCCGCGGCGCCCTTGCGGTGACGCTCACGCCAGTGCTCGTGGTCGTTGAGCGACAGCGGCGGCGCGAGCCACGGCAGCGGCACCAGGTAGGTGCGTCGCGGGTCGAGCTGAGTCGTCATGAGGGTGCCTCCCACAGGGTGCGCGGGATGCCTTCGGTGCCGCGGTCGTCGCGCGGGCGCGATGGGTGGCTCCACCCACCACGAGCGGGCCGCTCGTAGACCACGCGCCACCCGGCGCCGCGCAGACTGGCACCGCTCTCCTCGCCCTGCGTGTAGGTGATGAGGCGTCGGTACCCGAGGGCCTTCGCTGCGCGCCACGCGGCGCCGTAGAGCATCGAGTTGACGTTCGGGGTGCCGTCGGTGGTCGTGCGGTTGACCTCGAGCGTGAGGCCGTCGGCGGCCAGCACGGGCGAGACCGGTCGCCCGACGCACGCCACGCCGACGAGCTGGCCACCGTTGTCGGCGACCCCAAGCGAGAAGACGTGCCCGATAGGTCGGCGGTGCGTTCGGTGCCACATGTCGGTGAAGGCGGCGGCGTCGGCGAAGCGCACCGGGACGATGCGGAGCTCGCGGGTCACCAGAGGCTCCCGTCGCCGAACGGGCGGTTGGACCACAGGACCTCAGTGCGCTGGCCCTCGACCAGGCCGCCGTTGGCCTGGCCGGTGAACGCGGCGATCTCGGCGACGTGCCACCCGTCGTAGAGCTCGGCGTACAGCGGCGAGTGGTAGCCCGAGAGGACGACGCCGGCGCGCACGCGGTGCAGTGCCTCGGCGAGGTCGCGGTGGTCGGCCTCGCCGGTCATCTCATGGCGGTACGCGGTTCGGGACCTGGTGGTGCCGAGGTAGGGCGGGTCGACGTAGAGCAGGGTCTTCGGGTCGCGCCCGTAGCGGTCGACGATCTCGAGCGCAGGCCTGCACTCGATCGACACGTTGCGGAGTCGGTCGGCGACAGCGGCGAACCGGCCCACGTAGCCGGCGAGCGTGCGCGGCATCGACGACGAACGGCCATGAGGCTGCTCGTGATACCGCCAGCCAGTCGGCCGCAGCTGCCCGCCACGGCCCTGCGCCAGCTTCACCCACACCCGGCGAGCACGCTCGAGGTCGTCGACGTCGTCCGGGATCGGCCAGCACGCGGCGTACTCCTCGCGTGAGTGCGGGGTCAGCGCGCACACGCGCTCGAGATCGTGCGCACGCTCGCGCAGCACCCGCCAGAACGTCACTAGGTCCCCGTCGAGGTCGTTGACGGTCTCGAACCGGCCGGCCGGGGGCTTCGCCAGCAGCACTGCCAGCGACCCGCAGTACGGCTCGACGTAGCCGTCGTGCTCGGGGAGCAGCTCGACAATGCGCGCCGCGGCGCGCACCTTCGACCCGTAGTAGCCGAGCACGGTTCCGGCGCTCACGCGACGCCCCACTCGAACAGCGGGTCCATCTCGTCGGCAATGGGATCGGGGCCGCAGTTGGTCCCGCACAGCGAATCGGTGCCCATCTCGACGGGGTCCTCGGGGTCGACGTAGGCCGCGCCCCAGGCCCACCGCTTGCGGTGCTCGGGGATGAACTCGTAGCCAGGGCCGGCGAGCAGCTCCTCGGTTTCGAGCACTTGCAGCAGGAACGGGTCGTCGGGGAACTCGGCGAACCAGCGCTCGCGCTCACCCTCGACGGCGTTGGCGAGGCATCCGCACTCGCCGGAGAGCCCGAGGCGCACAGCGATGGGGTTCATCGGGACGTGGCGACAGCGCCGACCCCGGTGCAGCCGGATGCCGGCCATGAGCCGGTAGGCGCGCAGGTCGGCCTTGTGCCACACGGCGATGGGCGAGGACCACACGATGGTGCCGAGGCGCTCGTGGTGCGGGACCGACGCACGGCGACGTGACTCGGACCGGCGACGGCCGGCGACGTAGACGATGCGCTGGGTGCGCGAACCTGAGACGCCGAGCTCGTGGGGCACCTGCTCGAGGCACCGGCCCTTGAGGCGTTGCTGCATGACAGCGTGCGCGGCTGGGCCGGGGAAACCGGCCCAGACACGGCGGCGTGGGCCCCCGTCGCGGGGTTGGGCCCACACATCGCCGCGGACCAGGTCGAAGTACCCCTGGCCGGCGGCCGGGCGCTTCTCGATCAGCGGCAGGCCCCACGCGGCCGCGGTGTCGCGGACATGTTGACGGGTGGCCTCGATGCCGGTGCCGGTGTTGGCGTGCACGACGTGCGTCAGGCGGTCCTGCAGCAGGTGCGCGACGGTGTAGGAGTCGTTGCCGCCGGAGACGAGCCCGCAGACGGCGACGACCGCGCCGGGCTCGGGTGCGTGGGTCGCAATCGCCTCGGCGAACCGTTCGTCGGCGAGCTCGACCAGGCGCTCGACGCGACGCTCGCGCTGGGGCAGCGTCAGGCGCAGCACCTGATCGATCGGCGTTGGGTGCTCGGGGTGCGGGTCGAGCGGGTCGTGCTCGAAGGGCACGTCGTCGGCGAAGCCGAGCTCAAGGTGCGGGGCGGGTTCGCGATATCGCGTGTGGTGGCGGTGGTCGTCACTCGCGGCGCTGGTCACAGCAGCACGTCCTGGGTCAGTCGGTTGGCGGTCAGCTCGCAGTAGCGCTCCTCGAGCTCGACGCCGATGGCGCGTCGGCCGAGGTACTTCGCGGCGATGAGGGTCGAGCCGCTGCCCGCGAACGGGTCAGCGACGGCACCCGGGGGGCACTTTTCGATCAGCCGCTCCATCAGGCCGAGCGGCTTGGGGGTCGGGTGGCCGATCTCGGTCGGCTGGCGGTCGCGGGCTTCGGTGGTCGTCAGGACCGTCGGGGTCGGGGCGCCCTGCCACCCGCCACCGAGCAGGTAGGACCTCCTCGTCTGCCGGGAAGTAGGCCGCCGGCGCCACACCGGGCTTCCGGCCTGCCTTGTGCCAGATCAGGCGGTGCGAGATCGGCCGGGCAGGCCGAGCCTCCCGCCACGACCCGAACACCACAGCTGGCCGGTCGCCCCACAGCTCGAGCACGTCGTCGCGGGCTGCGGTGCTCTCGTCGCCCGCGATCGACTGCACCGACGCCTGCCGCCGGGCGCGGACCCGGTGAAGGCCTCCGGAGCGCCAGGCGACGCCGTAGGGCGGGTCGGTCACGAGCACGTCGGCGCCCAGCCACTCGGTGACCTCGCGGCAGTCGCCGAGGTAAAGGGTCACGAGCTCGTCGGCGTAGTAGGGGGCGGTCACGACAGCACCACCACCACGAGCGGCTCGGCTCCCGGGCGGCCGCGCTCGCTGCGCACTCCCGGCGTCGCGCCCCATTGGGTGGTCTGCGTGACCTCAGTGACGTACTCGCGACCCACCACCACTGGGTAGTGGTCGGGCTGCTCGGCCAGCAGGCGCCGCAGCTCGCCGACGGTCATCTCGCCGGTCACGCGACACCCCCGAACAGGGCGCCCTGCTCGTTGAGTCGACGCCCCCACGCGAGGACCTTCGGGAGGTTCGCGTCCGGGGCGAAGGTCAGGTAGGTCCCGTCGACGGAATCGCACCCGATCGCAGCGGCGTAGCGCCAGCGGCGTGCGCTGTTCACCCGCCCCATGTGCACGCGCTTGCCGCGCGCCTTCGCGGCCGCCACGAGCGCTCGAGCAGCAGCGCCGAGCTTCCACTCGGTCAGCAGGCGCGAGCAGTGCGGGCACCGCTCGTCACGATCTGGGCGTCGGGGCTCGCGGTAGACGTGACCGCAGGGCACGCACTCGAGTGAGCCGCCGAGGAAGATCACGTCGATGGCCTGCCACGGCACCGACGGGATGGTGACCCCGTTCTGGGCGACGAAGGCGACGGGGTAACCCAGCTCTCGGATCTTCGGCAGCCACGGTGTGGCCCGCTTCAGGGTTGCGTCGTGATCGGCGACGACGTCGGGGGCGACGGCGAACAGGCAGGAGTCGGCCGCGTGCGCGTTGCGGACGAGGAACGCCCACCACCGGCCCTGGTCCCACCTGTCGCTGAAGCAGCCGTTGTCGGCGCACCAGGTGACACCAGCGGGGCGCAGGTTGCCCTGCGCGGGTGTGTCGATGTAGCCGAGCTGGCCGGCCGTCATGGCGTCGGTGACCATTTCAGACCCGCACGGATTCGCGAGATAGAGCACCGCGGGCCCCAACGACCAGGGCCACGACCGCGAGAGTCACGGCCAGCTTGCCCGACATCTGGCCCGCCACAGACGAGGTCGTGACCGGGAACCGCGCGAGGTAGAGGAACAGCGCCGTGTCGACGACCGCACCGACCACGTTCGAGGCGACAGCCGCTCTCACGTACCCACGGCGCCGCAGCGGCGTGTAGACCGCCAGGTCGGCGACCTCGGAGGCCAGGAATGCGGCACCGCTCGCGAGTGCGATGGCAGGACCCGCGAGAGCGAACGAGACGCCCGCGCCGACGGCGATGAGGGCGACGGTGGCGACCTTCCCGAGGCCGTCCTGCACGGTGTCGCGCAGCACGAACGTGGCTCCGGCGAGGTACGTGCCAGCCGTTGCGACGAGACCAAAGCCGACGGGCACCAGGCCGTAATGAGTGGTCGCGTAGTTGGCCAGCACGATGGCGGCCACGAAGGCGGCAGCCGCGAGGACTGCAAGGGCGCGGTTCATCGAGCGTGCTCCTCGCCGCGCAGGTGCGCCAGAGTGCGCACGCACGTCCCAAGCCACTGCTCGCGCAGCGCCTCACGGGCGTCGTCGGTCGATGGGTTCAGCACCCCGTAGAGGCACCCGCCGGCGCACGACTTCGCCAGCTGCACCATCTCGGCGTCGGTGGCCTCGAACTGGTGGACGACGTCGATCGGGGTCAGCCACCCACCCACGGCAGCGAACCCGCCGGCGGCGAACGTCTCAGCCGAGTGCAGGTGCCCAACCGGTCGCTCCTTCGGGTTGAGCGCGGCCACCATCAGCTCATGCGTCGCGCCCGGGAAGTGCCGGTTCGGCTGCGGTCCGGTCGGCGTCTCGCGCAGGTGCACCACCGACAGCGCGAACTGCTGCCACAGCGGGTGCCAACGGCCGGTCAGCAGCCACAGCGCGACCGTGGTCTCCGAGCCGGGCAGCGCCGGGTCGAAGTCGATCTCGGTCGCCATGCCCAGCGGGCCGAGGATGCTCACCCCTGCGCCGGTCATGCCTGCACCGCCACGGCGGCCTCAGCCGAGACCTGCGTGAACGCGTAGAGCTTGTCCGCGAGCACGGTCTCGACGAGGTAGATGCCGCTGACCTCGACGAGGGCGTCGGGGGGCAGCCCGCTGGCGTTGCACTGCTCGACGAACTCGATCAGGTCGGCCAGGCGAAGGCTGCGAGTGTGACGAAGGGCCACGGTGCGGGTCGTGCTCGCCGTGATCTTCGGGTCGGTCATGGGCGGTCTCCTGCATGGGAGCGGGTCAGGTGGGTGTGGGCGGCGCGAAGGTGCTCGCGGCCGGCGCCGAGCTGGTCGAGCAGGTGCGCGCGGGTGGCGACGTCGAGACCGGCGGCGACCCGGGCGAGGTCGCGGGCGGCGGCCTCGAACGCGGAGACGCCGAGGGTGATGGCGTCGGCGATGTCCTCGGCCGTGGTGCCGGTGCTGTCGGGGGTGGCGTCGGGGAACGCGGAGACTCCGAGCCAGACGGTGACGTCCTTCGAGTGGGTGTTCCGCAGCGTCGAGGGCGTCGTGCTCACGGCGATCATCTCGAGCGGGCGGCGCATCATCGCGGCCCGGACACGGGCGCCGACCAGACCCGAGGACACGACGGGGAACTCGCGTCGAATGTCGTTGACCGACCACGGCTTGCCGGCGGCGTTGGCCCTGGCGATAGCAGCGTCGATGGCCGCCTCGAGCCGTGGGTCGGCGGCGTTCTCGGCGGTCGCGATGCCCTCGGCGCGCGCCTCGCGGGCGTCGTCGACGAGCTCGGCGTCGGTGCGGTCGAGCTGGTCGGCGTTCACGGCCGCCACCCCAGCCAGTAGCCGGCGAACGCGCCGACGATCATCCCGTAGAGCATCGCGGCGCAGATCACGCTCGTGAGGGCTCCCGCGAGCCGCTGGGCGCGGCGGCCTCGCCGGGTCAGCACGGGGGCTCCGAGACCGTGACCAGCTGCACCTCGGGCGACCAGCTGTCGGAGGTCGCGTCTACCCTGCGCGTCGCGAGCGTGCGGGCTACGACCTCGCCGCCCTCGTAGTAGTTGCGCACCAGGTACTCGACGCCGTCGTGCACGTCGGTCCCGGTGAACACCTCGACCCCGTCGATCATCGCTGCTCCCCCCGGGCTCGGCGGGCGCGCTCGGCGGCGTCAGCGACGGCCTGCGGCGAAGCGGACACGTGGTGGGTGACCGTGATGCCACCGCCCGAGGTGGTTGAGGTGCCTCCCTCTCCGACGATCGCGACGCTGCCGGGGGCGACCGGGCCACCGGTGGCGAGCGACGGCGAGGCGGTGTCGTCGTCGCGGATGGGGTCGCACAGCGAGAGCACGACGTTGCCGCCGAGGTCGTGGCCCTGGTGCGGGCCACGGTTCGGGGTGCCCGAGAGGACGTACCCGACGCGGGCGAGTACCGAGCGACCGGTGTAGCGGGCGCACGCGCCGGGTCCGCGGTGGCGGGTCGGCACCGACGCCGGGAGAGGCACGCTCCCGCTTCCGAGCACGACGCCGGGGTGAACCATGGCGGCGCGGCACCCGCAGGGGCGGCTGGTGTCGTACTCGCGGAGGTCGAGCACGTCGCCGGCCTGGTAGCCGCGGTCGTTGAAGCGGACTTCGAAGGTCTTCTCGCCGGTCCAGACGGGCTGGAAGTAGCTCGGCCACGTCTTCAGTTGGTGCACGGTGGCGGGGTGCTGCTCGCCTGCGGGCAGGGGGATCGTCATCAGCGCCGCCCCCCACCGAACGCACGGCGCAGGAGCAGATTGATGACGACTCCGAGCGGAATGCCGAGCCACGTAGGCGCCAGCACCCACCACCAGGACCAGTCGATGACGTGGCAGAGCTTGAGGACGACGAAAGCGACGGTGAGAAGGTCGGCGAGGTTAGCCCCGCCGCCTGTTGCGGTGGGTGTTGGCGTTGTTCTGCGGGCCGTGTAGTGGGACATGCGGTTCTCCGGTTTCGGGCGTGTCTGTGGCCGCGGTCAGGCGGACGTGCCTGCGCGGTGCTGGGTGGTGGTGCTGGTGTGGGCGGCCGCCGAGCCCGCTGGGCGGGGTGACGACCTCGGCGACCGCCCGCCGGACCGGCGAGCAGGGAAGTCGCTCGACGGGCCGGGGATCGTGGGTCAGCCGTCGTCGGGCATCGGTGGCTCACCGTCCTCGGCGGTGCTCAGGTCGACGGTCAGGCCGTCGGACAGGTCTTCGGTCAGGTCAGCGGTCATCGCCGCGTCGAGCTCGTCGCCGGCGGCGGCGACGTCGCGGACGATCGTCAGCAGCGCCTCGAGCTCCTCGGCGGGGAACAGCACCTCGGGGGCCTGGCCGGGCTCGGCCTCGGCGGCGATCACGCCGAGGTCCTGCAGCATCCCGGCGATGCGCTGCGCCTTGGCCGAGCCGACGTGCAGGGTGCGCTTGAGGTGGCCGGTGGAGCCGTTCTGCGTGGTGAGGACCGTCTCGACGGCCTGCACCAGCAGCTCGAGGTCGACGTCGTCGGAGTCGGGGCCGATGGTCACGACCCCGGAGCCGTGGCGCAGGCACAGACCGGCCTCACACGCACGGCACGGCTCGGTGTCGTGGTGGCCGGGCACCTCGAGCTTGCGGGGCATGAAGACGCCCTCGATCAGCGGGTCGGACTCGGGGTAGACGATGCGGGCGGCGCGCTCGCGGCCACCGAAGCGCCACTCGAGGGGCCCTGCGGCGTGCTTGCGGACCTTCGCGACCCGCTCGAGCACCTCGGCGGTCACCTGCAGCCGGTCGGCCTTGCGGTTCTCGTGGCCGAGCACGATCGGACGCCAGTCCGGCGCCTGGGCCTCGACGACCTGCAGGTAGACCCGCTCGGTGTCAGGGACGTCGAGGACCGTGAAGGTCGGGTCCATCCCGTCGAGCGTGGCGTCGTCTCCCCCGGCGCCAGCGGGGAGCTTGGCGTCGAAGCGCATGCCGAGCTCGATCTCACCCGGCTCCTCGCGGACGTCGACGGGCAGGCGGCCCTGTAACGCCAGCACGTAGCCGAACAGCGAGCGGGCGCGGCCGTCGAGGTCGGCGCAGATGACGACCCGGTCGGGCGCCTGGTCGATCTCGGGCTCGGCGCCGTCCCACGAGTCGAGGTCCGGCACCCAGGCGGTGAGCAGCAGCACCCGGTCGGTCGCCCACAGCCGGACGCCCGAGGGGAACTCCTCGACGATGACGGTGCGGTACAGGGTCGGCAGCACCTTGTCGCTGCTCGAGGCGTGCGCCACGGCGAGCCAGGCACGGGCCAGGGTGGGACCGTCGAACCTCATCGCGGGCACCTCGTCATCAGCGAGGCGATCGCCTTCGGCAGCACGCCGTTGGCGCGGAGCAGCGCGACGACGTCCTCGGTGCGCACGTAGTGAATGCCGCCGATCTCGCGGCCACGCACCGGCACGTGACGCTCGACGCGGGGAGCCGGGCGCGTGGACGGGACACCGCCGAGTAGGTCGTCGACCCCCACCACGGCCCCGCGCGGAATCGGTCGAGAGGGGTAGTACGGTCCGGGGTCGCCGTACCGGATCATCACCCTGCCGGTCGCGGGCGCCGGGGCGTCACACAGCTGCTTGACCAGCGAAGGGGTGTCGTCGCTCAGGATCTCGTGGGCGCGGTCAACGGCGCGCTCCCAGGCGCTCATGCCAGCACCGCCAGGATCGGCAGGCCCGCGAGGTGACGAGCGTGCACGCCAGCGAGGTAGCGGTGCACGATCGCTCCGATGGGCTCGCCGGTGGTGTTGCGGTGCTTGACGAACTCCCTCACCAGGACTGCGGTGCGGCGGTCGACGTACTCGGCGCAGGTCGCGCAGCGCAGGACCGATGGAGGCACGACCGCGCTGGCCGTGGTCGCGGGGACGTTCGGGTCGCTGGGCATCAGGCCGACACCGCCGTCTCGGTCTCGCCGAGTAGGTGGGTGCGCGTCACGCCGAGAAGGTCAGCGACGACGGCGAGCTGGTCGACGTCGAAGGGGATCTCGCCGGTGACGCGGCGGTGGGTGGCGGTCTGGCTGATCCCGAGGGCCGCGGCGAGGTCGACCTGCCGCACGCGACGCCGAGCCATCTCGGCGCGCACGTTGTCGGCCACGCTGGTGGACTGTGGTGTGCTCACGTCGCATAGGTTTCCGCTAAGCGGATAGACGATCCGAGCATTTCGAGATCATCGGCGTGTCGCGCCTGTCGATTCTTATCCTCAGACAGTCGTCGGATTCCGCTCAGCGGGTATAGAGTGCGCTACATGACAGTACAGCCGACCGGCGTCGAGCGCCGGGCCGACGGGGTGGCGCGACGAGTGCGCGGCCTCATGGGCGAACAGCGCATCACCGGCAAGGCCCTGGCCATGCGCCTGGGCATCAGCCAGCCCGCGGCATCGCGCCGCACCACCGGCGAGCTCGAATTCTCGGTCAGCGAGCTTGAGCGCCTAGCCGACCTGTTCGGCGTCTCCGAGGCGTACCTCTACGGCTTCACCAACGACAGAACCCCCGACCGCTTGGCGGTCGGGGGCTCCGGGTCGCTCCCCCGGTTGGACTCGAACCAACAACCCTCCGGTTACCGGCCTCGCCGCCTGCGCATGGTGCCCCCGCTGGCCCCTGAGCGGGTGCACGAGCAGCCCGCCGCGCAGGTCGTCAACCTCGCCGCGCACCGCGCCGTAGCAGCCCGCCGGCGGTCCGCATGAGCCCCCGAATCGACCGCGCCCAGCACGACGCCGACGCAGCCCGGCTCGTCGCGCTCAAGGACGCCTACTACGCCGCGACACGAGCCGCAGGCGCCGCCGCGCGCGAGCACACCCTGAGCGGGGCGCAGTGCGACACCGTGACCGCCGCGCACGACGCCCACGATGTCGCGGCCGGGGTCTTCCGACGCCGCTACTACCCGCGTGCAGCCGTGGCGTTCGCATCGTTCGGCGAGGTCTACGTCTCCTCCCCGACCGGCCGACGTGTCCGCTGCGTCTACACCGCCCCCGTCGTGCGCGAGCCGGTCAGCGCATGATCGAGATCCACCCCGAGACGATCGCCGAACCCGGATCCCCGGTGTGCGAGTTCGGACTGTGCCGCCGAGAGGCCAAGCTCGAGCTGGTCCTCTCCCACACCGCTCGCGTTCAGGTATGTGGCATGCACGTCGAGGTCGTGCTTGGCTGGGGTGTCCCCGAGCCGCTTGAGCCGCTCGCCGTCCGCTACCTCAACACCTGGCACGCCGCCGACTCAGCCGCGTGAAGGTTGCCCGCGTCAACCCAGTCCTCCGGGGTGAACCCGAAAGTAAAGAGCGCGGGCAAGTTGCGGGCATGATCCGTCTCGAACTGGACGGTTGGGTCTCGTGGATGCGCACCGCCAACCGTTCAGCGGGCACCATCCGCCTGCGCACCTACCACGTCGGCCGCGTGCTGCGCGAGATCGACGTCGACCCCTGGCAGGTCACCTCCCAGCAGATCATCGACTACCTCGCCGCACAGAACTGGGGACCCGAGACCCGCCGGTCCGTCCGCGCCGCGCTGCGCGCCTTCTACGGCTGGGCCATGGCCACCGGCCGGTGCGCCCAGTCACCCGCCGAGCTGCTGCCGATCATCACCCTGCCCCGGGCAGTCCCCCGCCCCACCCCCGAGCACATCTACCGCCAGGCCCTGCTCGAGGCCGACGACCGCGTCCAGCTCATGATCCGCCTCGCCGCCCACCACGGACTGCGGGCCGGCGAGATCAGCCGCGTGCGACGCGAGGACATCACCCCCGACCTCCTCGGCTGGTCGCTGCGCGTGCTCGGCAAGGGCGGCCACGTCCGCGACGTCCCCCTGCACGACGACCTCGCGCGCGAACTGCTCGCCCACGGACCCGGGTGGATCTTCCCCAGCATCGCCAGCGCCGGCGGGCCCCTGACCCCCGGCCACGTCACCCGCCTGGTCTCCCGGGCGCTCCCCGACAACTGGACCTGCCATACCCTGCGCCACCGGTGCGGCACCGTCGCCTACTGGAACACCAAGGACCTGCGCGCCGTGCAAGAGCTGCTCGGCCACGCCAAGGTCGAGACCACCGTCCGCTACACCAAGATCCGCCCCGACTCGATCCGCGCCGCCATGATGGCCGCAGCGGCCACACCACCCGCGGCCTGACCCCCGCACCCGAGGAGAGCGCCACCGCCATGGGCCTGACCTACCGCCGCCGACGTCGCATCGGCCGCAACACCTTCCTCAACGTCTCCACCCGAGGCGCCAGCATCAGCCGCCGCGTCGGCCGCGTCAGCGTGTCCAGCAAGGGCCGCGGCAGCATCCGCCTCGGCCGCGGGTTCAGCTGGCGCTTCAAGCTCTAGGACGAGACCGCCACCACCGCCAGCACACCGACCGCCACGATCACCGAGAGCAGCCACACACCCGGGATCGCCGGAGTCGAGCGCAACGCCCGCTGACGGGCCAGCAGGTACGGACCACCAGTCAGCAGCGCCCACAGCCAGTCGTTGCGGCGACCCTCAGGCAGCTGGCGGGCATCGACGAACGCCAGCGCCAACGTCGCCACCGCCACCACCGTCACGGCACCGCCGCCCAGCCCGAGCGAAAGCGGGATCGCCACGAGCGGCAGCACGGCGATCACCCAGGCCAGCGTCGAGCTGACCGGACCCACCGGCACCGCGGGCGAGGGCGACGGCTGCGAGGCCGAGGCCCGGCCGCGCACGAACATGCCGCCGGCGGGCTCGACCCCACCCGAGAAGAAGAGGTCATTCGGCCGGGCAGCGTCACGGCGCCCCCGCCGGTCATCATCAGTCACGAGAGCGACGGTAACCCGCCGCCGCCCGGCCCGTCAGCAGCCCCGCGAGCAGGTCCGTCAGCCGGGCGCAGCATGCCCGCCAGGAACCACCGCTCGACCAGCTGCCAGCGGCCGTGGACCTCCTGCCAGCAGATCACCCGGCCCTCCCAGTCGCCGAGCTCGGTGCGGCGCGCCCACTCGACCAGCAGCCCCGCGAACCGGTCACCGTCCTGCTCGACCCACACGTGACGGGCGAGCGGTCTAGGCACGCCTGCAGCCTACGGACGCGCGAAACCGCCCCGCCCGACCGAAGTCGAGCGGGGCGGTTCTGCGGGGCCGACCGCGTCTAGCAGCGGAGAACCGCGGGGCCTGAGCGGCGATGAACGCCTGCCTGTGGTCGAAGGTACACCTCGACGACGGCGGGTCAGCGCATCAGCAGCACGGTGCCGCTGGCCACGATCATGGCGCCGGCAGCCATGCCGGCGACCACTCGAGCAGTCACGATCCCCGCGTCGGTGCGGGGCGCGCGACGCGCCCGCTTGCTCGACGGCGAGGTCGGAGGCACCGACACGTTCGCGGCGGCGGTGAAGTGCGCGGCCGCGCCGACGTAGGCCGTCGCCGCGGCGACGGCGAGCAGCCACTTCGGGACGTCGTGCTCGATCGCGGCGTAGGCCGCCGAGGTGGCCCCCTCGGCCAGCACCAGGGTGCCGAGCACGAGGTAGAGCGCGGTGCGGAACCGCTCGGGTATCAGCTGAAACACGTTCACGGGCGTGCCTTCCGGTAGGGCTGGGTGAGACGGCCGAGCGCCCTGCTGGCGTCGGCGAGGAGGACGAACGGCGCGGTCCAGCCGTCGTGGCGCTGGCTCCACCGCGGATCGGCCCACGGGCCGATGCGTCGGCCGATCATCGGCCGAAGTTGGCGAAGCCGACCTGCGCGTCGAGCTTCACGCCGTGCGGGCTGGTCAGCGTGACGGTGATGAGGTGGCCGTCGTGGGTGTCGATGGTGAGCGGCACCGTGCGGGTGCGCAGGTTCCCGACGGCCCAGCCGTCGGGCAGCACGACGCCGAGGTGGTCGGGGCCGTAGTCGCCGAGGCGGCGCTCGCGCGGGTGCACCAGCGGCATGTCGTGGCGGTTCATGTCGCCGACGAAGATCACCGGGCGGCCCTGGTCGACCTGCGCGGCGATCGCCCTGCGGCCGACGTCGAAGCAGTGCCCCCACCCGTCGATGAGCTCGGCGCGGTGCGGGGCGTCGTGCGGGCCGTTGTAGGCGTGCGTGGGGCCGTGCCAAGTGATGACCGGGACGACGTAGCCGGTCGCGGCGTGGGTGATCTGGCACCCCGAGACGAGCCGGGTGGGCGAGGCGTGCACGATGCCGCGCATCCCGACCAGGGTCGCGACCTCACCCATGTGCCAGTCCGACCCGGCGAAGATCGGCTCGCGGGTCGGCATGTTCCGCACGTCGGTGTCGGCGTCGTCGGGTCCGCGACCGAACGCCAGGCGCACCATGCGGTGCTCGTTGCCCGGGTCGCCCTCGTCGATCTCGGCCAGCGCGCCGATCGCCGCCGGCGAGAGCGCGGCGGCGAACCGGTCGATGTTGGCGCGGGTCTTCGCCGGCGTGGTGCTCACCTGCGGCCCTTCCACTTCGGGTCGGCCGAGACGAGCTTGTCGTAGCGCGGGTAGCCGTAGCCGAAGACGTAGGCGTCGCGGCGGGCGTGGGTCTTGGTGTAGACCCCGTCGCCCTCGGCTGAGCCGTCGGTGTTGGTGTTGCCCTCGATCGTGGTCACCGTCGAGGGCGAGAACCCGATGACGATCCCGGTGTGGGTGCCGCCGCCGGGGCCGTAGAACACCTGCGCGCCGAGCGCGGGGTACTCGGAGAACCGGCCGAGCTTGCGCCACCCGGCGACCGAGACGGCGCAGGACGCCGAGACCGCGGGCATGTCCTGCCCGGGCACCAGACCGGCCTTGACCAGGCACCAGTTGGCGAAGATGTCGCACCAGGGGTAGCCGCCGTCGGATACCCACTTCTGGCCGATCTCGGCGGCGAACTTCTCGTGGTTGTTCCAGTCGCCGTTCGGGCTGCGGCCCTCGTGGTAGCCGAGCGCGGTGTGTGCCTGCTCGATGACGTCGGAGAACGTGGTCATGCGGTGGCTCCTCGTGGGTGTGGTCGTGCTGGTGGGCCCGGCGACCAGACGGCCGAGGGCGAGGCGTAGGCGGTGCAGGGGTCAGCCGTTGGGGTCGCAGCTGTAGTGGTGGTCGCCGTCGGGGTCGCGGCAGACGAAGGTGATGGTCGCGACGGTGAAGTCGAAGGAGTCGGGGTAGCCAGCGGGGCCCTGCGGGCCAGCGGGGCCGGTGCAGTCGTTGTTGCCGCAGTAGGTGGCGACGGCCTGGTTGATCTGCGCGTCGGTCGGGCCAGGGCCCGGCGGGCCAGCGGGGCCGGTCGCACCGGGTGCGCCGTCGGCGCCAGCCGCCCCGTCGGTGCCGTCGGTGCCGTTGCTGCCGTTGCTGCCGGCCGGGCCCCTGCAGGTGCCCCCTGAGCAGTAGCGCGCCACGGCGGTACGGACCTGGGCGTCGGTGGGCTGCCCCACGCACACCCCGGTGGCGCAGTAGGCGCGCACCGCGAGGGCGATCTCCTGGGCGGTGGGCGGTCGGCCAGCGGCCCCGGTCGCACCCGGGGACCCGGCCGGGCCAGCGGGGCCCGTGGCACCCGGGTCGCCCTGGGTGATGACCTGGCCGGGGTCCGGCGCGGCCGGCTTCTCACACCCCGCGGCCTGGGTGTTGCCGGGCTTGGTGCAGTAGCGGAACTGCTCGCGCTGCAGCTGCAGCGCCGCGGCGAGGCTGGCCCGGTCCTGGGCGGCGGCGTCCCGGTCGCTGCTGGCCCCCTGCTCGGCGCGCATGGCCACGACGAGCCCGCCGACGAGCAGCGCGATGACGACGCCGAGAGCGAGGATCCACCAGGCGTTCGCCCGGTTGCGACGGCGCAGTGCGCTGGCGAAGTCGGTCGGCGAGTTGAGGTGGTTGAGCGGGTCACTCTTCACGAGCGCGCCCTTCCTTGCGGGTCGGCTGTTGCGGGGTCGGACGAGGCGGCTTCGGCTCGTCGAGTGGCGGCACGGGGTACCCGCGCGAGGTCAGGGCGTACTCGAGGACGCCGGCGCGCCGCCCCCACCAGGCGGTCAGGGACCGCTCGTAGTCGAGCTCGGCGAGGGCCTCGTCGGTGCGGGCGTCGGCATCGAGACGCCACTTCTCGAGGCCGCGGATGGCGCGCTTCTCGCGGGTCGCTGCGGAGTCTCGGAGCAGCTTGTAGCCCTTGAACAGCGCCCCCACGAAGCCGACGCCACCGGCGCCCAGGATGACCGAGAGCCAGCTGGTGTCCACGCGCCTCAGCCCTGCCGCACGGGGCCGCGGCGGCCGGCGACGTGGCGGGCGAGCTGGTGCACGATCCACCACCGGGCGGCCAGCAGCGCCGGGAAGGCGAGCAGCAGCACCGCGCCGGTCCAGCGGCCGGGCACGTTGCCGGTGGTGCGCAGCACCACACCGCCGTAGAACACCAGCGCCGACATCACCAAGGGGATGCCGAGGTACTCGAGGATCCACGCCCGGAAGATGGTCGCGGCCAGGCACAGCAGGCCGCCGGCGAGCACGTAGACCCCCCACCACACCGCGGTGCCGGGTCCGACGGTCTCGGCCATCGACGGCGGCGGGTACGCCACGGCCAGGGGCCCGGCCAGGGAGACCAGCAGGCTGAAGACGGCCAGCGCGACCCGCTGGCCGCGCGGGTAGAACTCAGCACTGTTCGCGGTGGCGTTGGCCCGGAACTCGTGACCTGCGGCGCTCATGCGGTGGGCCTCCCGAGAGGTGGGGTTGTGGAGGGGCCATGGACCCGCGCGTCCGCACGGGTGAGCATGGGCTGGTGAGCGAGTACCGGGTCAGCGCGACCGACGGATTCCAGGCCGTCGCCGAGCTCGCCGACGACGACGCGGCCCGGGTGTGGGCGCGTGGGCACGTCACGGCCGAGCGGCCGCGGGTGATGCTCGACCGTCGCGTCAGCAACGACCCGGGCAGCTACCCGTGGGAGTCGCTCGGCGTCGTGCGGCGCCTGACGTCGACCTGAAGGCGCCAGGGGTGGGCGGTCAGTAGACGAACTGGATCTGACCGTTCGCGCCGCCAGCAGGCGGCGCTGGGTTGGTCCCGTTGCCGTTGCCGCCGACACCGCCGCCGCCGGGGGCCACCGGTGCGACGTAGCTCGGGGAACGCACACCGCCAGCGCCGCCCGTCCCGACCCCTGTGGGGCCGGCCGCGTTACCGCCGGCACCGCCGAGCGTCGTCGTGACCGTGCCGCCAGCCTGACCAGACGAGCCGATGTAGTTGGCTGCCGCGCCCACGTTGGCCGACCCGGCGCCACCGCCGGCGCCACCGGCGCCTCCTGCCGTGCTGGTGGCGTTTCCGCCGATGGCACCGGGCTGCGCGATGACCGAGAGGGAGTTGAACGTCGTTGCCGTCCCGGCTGAGCCGTTGACCGCCCCCGTGGCGCCGACGACGTAGGCGTAGTTCATGCCCGGCACGACGGTCACGACCGCCTCGGCGTAACCGCCGCCGCCGCCGCCGCCACCGCCGCGCAGGGTGCCGGTGTCGGTGCCGACACCGCCGTAGCCGCCGGGACCCCAGCACCGCACCCGTACCGAGGTGACACCCGCTGGCGCTGTCCACGTCCCCGAGCCCGGGGTGGTGATCGTCTGGATCGTCTGGGTCGCTGCGACCGTGCGGACGGTGCTGGCGCCGCGTCTCACGGCTGCACTGCCGCCGTGGCGTACCAGGTCGCCCCGCCGTTGCTCGTGGTCATCGTGATCAGGCACGCCTTGTTCGCCACCTGCGTCGGCACAGCCTGCAGCCACACGGTGCCCGAGGGCATCGTCACCGCGTAGGCCGTCGCTCCCTGGGTGATGAGGACCGACACCGTGAGCGTGTCCCTGGCCTGAGGCAGATTCACCAGCGACAGCGTCACCGCTGCGGTCGGGGTCAGGGTGAAGAAGGACGCCTGCGAGAGGTCGGCGACCACCGTGCCGGCGGTCCCCGTCACTGGGGCGTTCTTCTCCTGCGCGCCGTAGGTGTTCCGGGCGTACCTGCCGTCGGCCGCGGCCTGCGAGAGCGCCCCGCCACCGAGCAGTAGCGGCGCGGCGAGGAGTCGCCCGATCTCGCGGTTCGCGCCGTCGGTGGGGTGCACGTTGTCGGTGGTGTTGACCAGGCCATTGGCCTGCGCGGTCGTCACGGGCCCGAACTTGGCGGACAGGTCGACGTAGACCGCACCGTTGGTGTCGCACCAGGCGTATTTCGCGGCCCGGTAGGAGTCCCACGTGCCGGCGGGGCTGGCTGGCTGCTCCCAGGTGTTGAGCAGCACGAAATCGGCGGTCGGGTACCAGCCCTTCATCGTCAGCAGACCGCCGAGGGCGGTGGCGTTGCTGTCGCCGGCCAAGATGTCGTTCGGGCCGAGGCACACGACGACCAGGTCGGGGGTGTAGGCGGCGGCATCGAACGACTGCTTCCGGGCACCGTAGATCGAGGTGCCCGTGCCCGAGCTGGTGTCGGTCCACGACGCGCTCGGCCCGCCGGCGCCCGCGCGGGAACCGCCGTAGGACAGGTTGTGCACCGAGACCCCGGTCGTGGCGTAGACCTCGCCGGTGTAGAGGAACACGTTGCCCGACGCCGCGGTCTGGGTAATCCGGATCGTGTGCGGGCCACTGGCCAGACCGGTGACCGCGACCCGCTTCGTGGTGGAGGTGCCGCCCGGGGTCACGGCCACTGCGGTGCCGCCGTCGACGGAGTAGGTGAACGCGGCCGACAGGTCGGAGTAGGTGAACGCCACGGCGGTGCCCGCCTCGGGCGGGGCGAACGTGGCCGTCGATCCCGACGACATCGTCAGCATCGCCGGGTAGAGGCTGGTGTTGACGGTGCCGGTGGTGGTCCACAGGTTGTTGAGCACCCCGCCGGCCGAGACTACCGGGGTCATGCCGGACCCGCCCGGGGCGATGCCGAGCGCGCTGGCGATCGCCGTCGAGAGCTGCTTGGGGTAGGAGTTGGCGTCGACCACGCTGACGCCGTTGTAGCCCAGGCCCATCGAGTCGCCCATGACCAGCACGTGGCGTCGCGAGGTGGCTGCGTTCGCGAAGGCCGCCTCGGTCTTGCGCAGCAGCGAGGGCAGGGCGTTGTAGGTGCAGAACATCGGGTTGTAGGGGCCCAGCACGGTCGCCGGGACGTAGGACGGCAGCCCGGCCTGGCTCTTGGCCAGGGCGGCGTCGACGATGCGGTTCTCGGTGCCGTCGGAGGCCCGGTCGATCCAGCCTGCGGTGCCCGGGTAGAGCAGCCGCTGGCCGGACGGTGGGTTGTCGGACGAGCCGGCCGCCCTGATGAGGGCGCGCAGGCCCTTGCGCAGGGCGGTCGACACGTCTGGTCAGCCTCAGCCGGTCGCGACGACGCGGTACTGAGCGGCCGTGGGGGCCGAGCCCCAGTCGACGGTGATGACCCCGGCCGCGGTGGAGATGTCGGGGAACACCTGGGTGCCCGACTCGTAGACCTGCACGATCAGGTCGTTGCCGAGCCCCGGGGAGAAGGTCTGCGGGTTGGTCGTGGCGACGCAGTCGGCGGCGTACTTGCGGGCCACCACGTTGGGGTCGACGCGGGTGCTCGTGCCGTCGGCGATGATGCCGTTGCCGGGCTGCACCGCGAACTGCTGCCCGGACAGGGTCAGACCGTTGCCGGCGGTGTAGGGCGACGCGGCGCCACCGACCTGCGCGAAGGTCACCGAGGTGGTGCCGATGGTCAGCGGGTCGTCGGCGGTGACGCGGTAGACACGGTCGGCGTTCACTGTGCCGCGCTGCACCGTGTAGGTCGACCCCGACAGGGCCGTGCCGGTCGCGGAGTCGCTCGAGCGGGTCAGGGCCGAGGTGGCGCCGTTCCAGTCGTAGACGCCATTCTCGGTCGCGGTGGTCTGGTCCTTGAGGAGGATCCGGGTGACGGTGCCGATCTCGGGGACCGTCTGCATGCCAGCGGCGAGGGTGACCCCGTCCAGGGTCGAGCCGGGCGAGGCGAGGTTGACGTTCCCGGTCGAGGCCGCGATCACCTCGTGCTTCCAGTCCAGACCCCGGGCGACACCGTCGACGTACTGCTTGTTCGCGGCGTCGGTGTTCGTCGTCGGGTCGCCGACGTTGATCGCGCGCTGACCGGAGAGGTCGGCGCCCTTCTTGAGCTTCATGGCCATGGCGGTGGGTGCTCCCTCAGAAGTAGGCGTAGCCAGAGACGGGCGCCGGCCAGGTGACCAGGCACGTGTTCGGGTCGAGCAGGGTCACGTCGGTGTAGACCGGCTGGGTGGGGTCCTCGTCGAGAACGAGGACGGGCACGGTGTTGCGGCCGAGGTCGTGCTCGATGCGCCACTCGGCGGCTGGGGTGTCCTGCCGGTGCACGTAGCCGACACCGGCCGGTCCTGGCGGCCCCGGTGGGCCCGGTGGGCCCTCACCGGACGGCGGAGCGAGGACGAGCTCGGTGCTGGGCGCCGGCTGCAGCACGAGCTCGGTGGTCGGGCCGGGGGTGAGGGCGAGCTCGCCGAGGCCGGTGTCGGTGAGGTCGACGACGGTCACGCGGTGTCCTGAGTGCCGCGGCTGCCGACCCGGACGACGATGCCCGCGCGGGTCACCGCTGGGGCGTCCGGGGTCGCGCCGATCATGAGGTAGAACACACCGCCCTCGGCGGCGACGCCGGCGGGCTGACCGAACCAGAACGACTGCTCGTCGTCGGCACGGCGGATCGTGATCGTCTCGGCCTCGCGTGGGGTGCGGTCGGCCCAGGACGCCCACAGCGGTGAGGTCTCGACAACGCAGCCGGTCAGGTCGCGGCCGCCGTCGGCGACGTTGATCCACCACTCCTGGCCGGCGGCGACCACGTAGGTCGTCCCCGGGACCCGCAGGTCGGTGCCGGTGGTCGTCACCGACGGCTCACGAGACCGTCGGGTCGGGGTGGGCGGCCAGCTGGGCGGTCAGGTCGACCGGGCCGCGGGAGACGGGCACGCAGCACGCGTCGTAGTCGCCCCACGCGTCGATGAGGCGCTGCAGGTCGGTCTCGCGCACCCACCCGGACCCGGTGAAGTGCGAGGTCTTCGCGCCCTTCGGGTCGACCTCGCGGCCCCACTGCTCGCCCCAGCTGTTGGTGATCCGGTAGGCCGGGACGGTCTCGTGGGCGAACTCGCGGGCCGGGTCGTACCCGGTGATCGCGTAGCAGTGCGCCTCGTCGAGGCTGATGGTCTTCGGGACCGTCACGTTCCCCGTCGACCCGCAGATGTCCATGCGGCCGGGCCAGGGGGTGGCCATGATGACCGGACCGTGCGCGGTCAGCGCGTCGCGCACCTCGTCGGTCGTCTTCCCCCACAGGTAGCTGGTGATGAGGCCGCGGTCCCTCGCGGCCTGCATGCCGTCGTGCAGGTAGGCGCCGCCGTCGAGGTCGTCGGGGTCCATGCCGCCGAGCACCCGGGCGCGCCGGTAGTGGTTCAGGGCGTAGGCGTGGCCCAGGTCAGCGGTGGCCACAGGGTCGGTCGCCGGCGCGGCGAGCAGCTCGGTGGTGATGCCGTGTCCGACGCACGTGCCGTGGCGGCCCTGGTCGAGCAGCGGTCCGAGAGTCCACAGGCGACGCCTCGCGGGGTCGGTCGCGGGGACGTGGTCGCGGATGCGGTAGGCGTCGGTGCGGGCGTCGCGCCGGGGCAGCACGCCGCGGCCGAACTTCGGGGTGCTGGTCTGAGTGCTCATGCCTCGGCTCCGTTCGTCTCGGGGGTGGTGGTGGCGCCGAGCTGTGCGGTGAGCTCGGCGATCTTGGCCAGGGCGTCGGTGACCTGCTGCTGCAGCGTCGCGAGGACCTGCAAGGGGTCCGGGGCTGCGGGCGGGTCGGGGGGCTGCGGGTCGGCGTGCTGGTCGAGGACCCAGCCGGGCCCGACGGGCGCGTCGGCGTCGAGGGGCATGACCGTGACCCCGTCGGGGGGCTCGTAGGCGTCAGGTGCGCCGAGAGTCCAGTCGTCGGGGAGCTCGATGACGTTGACGATCAGGCCGTCGGCGTCGTGGAGTGCTGCTCGCATGGGCGTGCTCCTCAGAAAGTCGTAAAGACGATGACGAGACCGGAGCCGCCGGCGCCGCCCGTGCCGCCGGTGACGCTGACGGCGCTTGAGCTCATCGCGCCCGACGCACCGCCACCGCCGCCACCGAGCTGGCCAGCGCCGCCGTTCTTGCCCGTGGTGCCGTTCTGCACACCGCCGGCGCCGCCACCGCCCGAGCCGCCCGAGCCGTTGACGGCGCCGGTCGCGGCGCCGCCGTTGGTGGCCGTCCCGGGGGCACCGGAGGTGCCGGCCGCGCCGGGCGATCCGGTGTTGCCCTGCCCGCCCGCTGCGGGGTACCCGACGTTGGCGCCTGAGGAGTCGGACTCGCCCGCGCCACCACCGCCACCGGTGAAGCCAGCCGGTGGGGCGACAGCGACGCCTGCGCCGATCCCGCCGCCACCGCCCGCGCCGCCAGGCGAGGTCCCGTTGCCGCCGGTGCCCGCGACGGGGGCGCTGATGTTCGTGTACGAGGCCCCGGTGCCGCCTGTGGCGGTGACCGACCCGAACGCTGAGGTGCCGCCGGTGCCGCCGTTCCCGCCCTGCACGCCGCCGGTGCCGTTCGACGTCGAGCCCACGCCGCCGGCGCCGCCCGCCCCGACGGTCACCGGGACGGTTGCGGGCAGCGTGGACGCTTGGAACGTTGCGCTCGCACCACCGCCACCGCCACCCCCGGCGCCGCCGTAGAGCTGGCTGCTGATCCCCGACTTCGAGCTGCCACCCGCCCCACCACCGCCACCCCCGACCAGCGACAGGGTCACCGCGACCGCGCCGGCGGGCTTGGTCCACGTGCCCGAGGTGGTGAAGATGTCGACCTTCGTGGTGCCGGCCAGGCCCTGCCAGGCGGCGAGGCTCGTGGAGTAGACCTCGAGCAGCCCGGTGGTGGCGTTGCGGATGACGCGGCCGTCCCACAGCGCCGCCCCGGTCAGGGCGTTGCGCTGGGTGGTGGTCATGGTGGAGATGCCAGGCAGGCCGTCGAGGAACGCGGCGAGGGTCTGCAGGTCGCCGGACAGGTTGTTCGGGTCGGTCGACAGCGGGTAGGGGTAGCCCTTGGCGGTGGTGCTCGGCATCAGGCTGCGCTCCCGTTCTCCGGCATGTGGGTCCTCGCGCTCTCGTAGGTCGGGAACGCCGCCTGGTAGGCGGCGTAGGTGGGGCCGTGCGTGGCCGTCATGTGCCCGTAGGTGGCGCCGGCCGCGACGTCGACGGTCATCACCACCCCGACCGGGCGCTGGGTCTCAGCGGCCGCCTGCACCTGCGCGAGAGTCACGCCAGCGCCGAGCTGGGCGGCGTAGACGCGCACCAGCAGCTGCCAGGGCGCACCACCGAGGCCGCTGGTCGGACTGGTGCGCTCGTAGAGGTCGACGCGCTGGTAGCCGGTCAGCAGCGGCCGGACGGCGGCGACCATGGCTGCGGGGGTGCCGCGCGACCACGACGACCGGTCACGGATCCACGCGCGCTGCTGTGCTGCGGTGAGGCCGTCGGGCACGGTCGTGCCCGTGAGCTGACCAGGCAGGCGCGGGTCGCTCGCCGCGTCGAGGTCGTAGACCGGCGCCCACGGCACCGCGGCTTGGGGCTGCACCAGCGCATCGACGGTGTCGAGGCCGGCCGTCAGGACGGCGACGAGGTCGACGAGCAGCGGGCCGGCGCGGTCGGCGAAGGACCGGCCGAGGGCGGTGAGGACCCGGGTGGCGACGGGGACGCGTGCGCTCACGAGCTCAGCGCGTCCACGGTGCCGGTGACCGTCGACCCGGACCCGACCGGTGACGGGAGCGGGGCGGCACCGGAGAGGGTCACGTCCAGCTTCGCGCCGTTGACCAGCAGCGTGTCGACGAACGAGACGCCCGGGACCGCGCCGATGACCTGCACGGCGTCGAAGTAGCGCAGCGTGGTGGTGTTCACCCACGCCTGCGGGTCGGCGTCGGTCGTGCCCCACGAGGCCAGCCACGCCGTCACCGCGGCGACGATGTCGGCCTGCACAGCTGCCGGTGAGGCGGTCGCGTCGCAGTACGCGTGGTAGGTGATCGTCACGCCCGTGTAGGTCGGGGTGGTGGTGAGGATCCGGAAGTTAATCTCGCGCACGGCCGCCAGCCGGGCCGCCAGCGCAGCGTTCACCGCCGAGGACACCGGCTGGTCGTTCTGGTCGACCGCGATCACCGTGACCGTCTTCTCGACCGGGGTGCCGGGGGTGGCGGGGTCGTAGAGGTCCAGCGCGGTCGCCCGGTAGACCCCCGGGACGCTGCGCGCCAGGATCGCCAGGTCGCTCGCGCGGACCCCACCGAAGCGGAGCACCGAGAGCTGCACGACCAGCCGGCCGAGGTAGTCGGCGACCGCCTCCTGGTCGAGGCCACCGCTCGAGGCCGCCGCCACGGTGGCCGCGCTCACGATCGCCGAGGCCGTGGCCACGGTCAGCGGGTCGGTCACCCCGTTGCCGGCGGCACCAGGGAGCACCGCGGAGAGCGTCAGGGTGGTGGTGCCGGCCGCGACCGGGGTGTCGGTGGCCAGGGCGAACCCGACGGCGTCGCCGTTGGGGTTGGCGCCGATCACCGTGAAGCCGGCCGGGATCGTGCCCGCGGCGGTGGTGGTGACCTGCACTCCGATCGTGGCCGCGACCGCGAGCTGGGCGGGCACGTTGAACACGCTCGTGCCGACCCCGAACAGCGCGTACTCGATCGAGTCGACTGCGGCCTGGCCGGTCGCGGCGACCTCGACGGCGATCTCCTCGATCAGCGCCACGACGGGGTCGCCGTCGACGGCGACCCAGTCGGGGAACGCCTCGAGCATCGCGTCGAGCATGGCCTGGGTAATGACGTCGGGGTCGGTGATGACCTGGGGCGGGTCGAAGCTCATGTGAGGCTGCTCCCCTCGTCGTCGGCCACGCTGATGGTCACGGCCTGCTGGCCGTCGGAGGTGATGGGGCCGACGTCGATCTGCAGGGGCTCAGCGCGTGGCTCCCACTGCGAGACCGCGACCGCGATGACGTCCGGGTCGAGCCGGGTGGTGCCGAGCTGCCCGGGCACCCCGTACCCGGGCACCGAGCGGCGCTCGCCGGGTGTGGTGTCGATCAGCAGGGCCGCGGACTGGGCGATCTCCTCGAGCGAGCCCTGCGTCAGGGTCGCGAACCCGGCGCCGGGGACGACCTGCAGCGGCAGCTGCCACGTCAGCGCCATCACGCGACCCCCGCGATCCACGGGCCGTCGGCGGTCTCGACGACCAGCACCACCCGGCCGACCGTCAAGCCAGCCCCGCCGCCTCGGCAGCCGCCGATCGGGGTGCTCTCGTCCTCCCCGAGGGCGGCGACCCAGGCGCCGTCGCCGTCGATGCGGACGACGCGGCCCGTGAACGGCACCACCGGGTCGGGCACCCACTGGCGGTTCGTGACGTCGTAGGCCACAGGCGCATCCCCCTCGGTCGAACTGGCGGTGGTGCTCAGGGTCAGATCCAGATCCCGGCCGAGGTCCAGCCGCCGCTGGCGGCGTAGCCGAACACCCCGATCGGGTAGGCGGTGCCGCGGGCCTCGAACGTGGTGCCGTTGCCCAGTGACATCGCGACGTGCGAGTCGACGCCGCCGCCGTGCAGCCGGAACAGCAGCGCCCCACGGGTGGCCAGGCCCTCGGCGACCGAGACGATCCGGTGCTGCGCCGCGCACGCCCCCGCCTGCTCGTCAGCGGTGCGCGGCAGCGGCTTGCCGGCGGCGATGCTCGCCGCCTGCATCAGCCCCGAGCAGTCGTACCCGGGCCCCTCCTCGCCGTAGACGTAGGGGGCGCCCGCGTGCGACATCGCCGCGGCCACGAACCGGGCCCGCTGGGCGTTCCCGGCGACACCACCGGGGTCGGCGGCCGTCTGGCCGGGCAGATAGTTCGGGTCGCCGGTGTTGCCCTTCTTCGGCGCCGGCTTCGGCTCGTGCAACGGCTTGGTCTCGCGGGTCAGCGTCAGGGTGCCGCGGGTCTGGCTCAGCGGACGGGTGAAGGTCGAGGCCAGCCACGTGTCGGCGATCGGGCCCATGTCGTCACCGAGCCGCACCGGGTCACCGGGCGCGACCTGCAGCAGCCGCGCGTCGATGGGCACCGTGACGTCGTTCTTCGGCTGCCCCTTGTCCCAGTCGAAGTCGATCGAGCCGACCCCGTCGGCGAACTCGGCCAGGTGCAGCGCCGGCTTGCGACCCAGCAGCCACGGGTCGGCACCCACCACGAGCCGGCGGCCCGTGGAGAACCGGCGCCACTTCACCGGCCCGACGACCTCGCCGAGCAGGTCCCAGCTGTTCTTCGACGTCGAGCCCTTCACGTTCCGCTTGACCGCCGTCGAGATCGCCCCTGCCTGGGTCTTCTCGTCAACGTCGACGTCGAGCTTGGACCCCAGATCCCCCACGAGGCGGTGCACCAGTCCGGGGATCGTGATCTTCCCGGCCCCGATGGTCAGCTTGCCGTCCTGGCGGCGCAGCGCCGCAGCGATCGCGTCCTCGAAGTGCACCGTGAGCGTGTCGCCGGACTTGCTCAGCCCGACGAGCTCGAAGTGGATATCGCCGGCCGGGTCGTGCAGCACGATCCAGCACCGCTCCCCCATCGCCGGGGACCGCAGCAGCGCCCGGTCGACGTCGAGGACCGGCACGTCGAGGGTCGAGGCGCCGTCAATCGTGGTCGTCAGCGTGGCGTCCGGGGAGATCGCGGCGGTCAGGTTGAACGCCGGGGTCTTCCGCGACTGGCTGACCAGGGTGAGCTGGCGACCCAGGTCGGTGATGTCGAGCTCGGTGGCTGTCACCGTCATGTGCTAGTGGTCCTGCCCGTGTCGCTGGCGGTGCTTCTTCGCCGGGGACTTCACGAGGTCGGGGGCGTCGTACTGCTGCAGCGTCAGGGTCAGCTGCTGCTGGGTCCGCTGCCCGGTCTTCGGGTCGCGGATGCGGTCGCCGTAGACCACCCCGGTCAGCACCCACTGGACCCCACGCGGTGCGATCACCGGGCCCGAGATCGCGAGCAGCGCCGGCAGGCCGGTGCCCTTCGGCCCGGTGGTCTTCCGCCGCCACGACTCCACCCGGGCCACCAGCGTCTCGACCGAGGCCGGGTGGTCGTTCGAGCCATGCAGGTCGCGGTACCCGTCGAGCACGATCGGCAGTGTCAGCTGCCACGGCGCGACACCGGTCCACACGCTGGCCGAGAGCTGGCGGGCCCGGTCCTGGGCCGTCCACCCGGCCTGCGAGCCCGACGCCGGTGCGAGCGTGTCGAGGTCGGTGCGCAGCGCCAGGATGCCGGGGCCGGCCGGGGACACCGGCCGGATCGTGACCAGCCGCGGCCCGCTCACAGTCGCGCCAGCGTTCGGGCGTGGTGCCGGTCGGTGCTCTGCGCGGCCACCTTGCCGTCGAGGTTCAGGGTGCTGTGCAGCACGATGTCCTGGTCGGCCATCGCCACGGCGGATGCGCCGCCCCGGGTGGCGACGTTCGGGATGATCGTGCCGGCCCGGTCCGGCACCCACACCTCGGGGCCGTCCTCGCCGACCAGGGCGATGTCACCAGCACCGAGCGGGCCGCCGCGGGCGCGCTTGTGCGTCGGGGTCGGCGACGGGGACGACCCCGAGGGCGCGGAGCCGAAGAAGCCGCCGGTGAGCAGGTGCCCCACCTCGGTGATCGACAGCGTCCGCGGCCGGGCGGTGTTGTCGGCGGTCGCGTTGATCGTGTGCAGCTGGGCGAGCAGGTCGGCCGAGTTGGCCAGCTGCACCAGCAGTTTGCGCTGCTTCGCGGTGAGGTCGGCCTGGTCGGAGAGTCGCATGAGCGCCGTGCGCGAGGTGTCCGCGCCCGGGGTGGTGATCTGGGTGCGCACCTCCTTGGGCAGGGCGGCCAGGGTGTCCCCGAGCTTCTTCGCGCTCGCGGCGTCGGCCTCCATGCTCAGCGTGTGGTAGCGGTCGGTAAACGAGGGCGGCAGGGCGGTCGAGATGCCCCAGTTGGCGCCCATGCGGGCGCCCTGCTGGTCGAGGAACCCGAACCCCTTGCCCTGCCCGAACTGCGCGGTCAGCGTCGCCTCGAGCCCCTTGAACTGCGCCAGGGTCGCGGTCGAGGTGAACCGGGCGATCGCGGTCTGCACGTCCTGCGAGCTGCCGACCGGGTTTTTCGGGTCGGACTGGTCGACCCCGAGGAAGCGGGTCAGCGCGCCGTACTCCTGCACCGGCTTGGGGTAGTTCGCGAGCGTCGCGATGGGTGGGCCGTCCTGGTGATCGGGGTAGATCGGGAGCATGGTCAGCTTGCTGAGCAGGCCGCTGCTGAGGAAGGGCAGCGCCTCGGTGACGTCGCCAGCCAGCGCGCCGGTCATGGGCCCACCGCCCCTGAACCACCGTGCGGCGCGCTGGGCGGCCGTGAGCCCCGTCTCTGCCTCGCTGGCGACCGTTCCGGCCTCGGCCCCAGCCTCTGCTGCACCGGGCGTGCCGCCGGGCCCGCCGGTGCCGAAGCCGGGGTTGGTGACGAAGACGTCGACGACGCCAGTGCCACCGAGGCCGGCGCGGCCGGTGCCACCGACGCCCGTCACCTCGCTGAGGGTGCCGGCGAGGCCGCGGAGCTTGCTGGCGCCGTAGAGGCCGACACCGGCGCCGACGACGGTCTTCTGCAGCCAGTCGGGCATGGCGTTGAAGCCGTCGGCGAGCTTGCCGACGTCGGTGGCGAGGGGGCCGACGATGTCCTTGACGTCGCTGAGGGCGGTCTTCGCGGCCGGGAGCACGCTGGTGGCCAGCGGCTTGAGCTTGCCGGCGAAGTCCTCGACGCCCTTGACGCCCTTGTGCTCGAACCAGTCCGAGAACTCTTTGAGCGCCGGGACGCCCTTGTGCAGCATGAAGTCGACGAGGTCGTTCTCGATCGGCAGGAGCGCGGTGCCGATCTTGTCCTTCACGTTGTCCATCTCGGCGCCGAGCTTCTGCTGCTTCTCGGCGAGCAGGTCGCTGTGTGAGGCGAACGCGCCCTGGGTGTCGCCGGCCTGCCGCATGATGAGCTGCTGGGCGGCGAGGGCCTTCTGCTGGTCGGTCAGCGGCGGCACTGACCCGGCCACGGCCTTGTTCAGCGCCACCTGAGCGCCCTCGAGCGTGACGTGGGCCTTCAGTGCCTCGAGGCTCGTCGCGCCCGACTTCGCGACCGCGTCGCTGTACGCCTTCTGGTCGGCGATGAGCATCGACTGGGTCATCGCGATCTGCGCGGCGTCCTTGGTCGGCGCGATGATGTGGTCGTGCAGCGCCTCGGCCTGCAGGGCGCTGGTCGACATGACGATGCCGTACTGCTTCAGGGCGGTGCCGCGGCCCCGGAGCCCGGACTGCAACGCCGAGAGGGCCTGGTCCTGGGTGGTGCCCGCGTAGGCGGCCATGTCCGAGGACATCTTCTCGAACGTCGTCCCGAACTTGGCGAGCTCCTCGCCGTGCAGCCCGGCGGCTGAGCCGAGCAGCGCGAACGAGTTCGCCTGCTTGATCGCGGTCGACTCCGAGAGGCCGTAGGCGTCGGCGGCGCGCTTGGCGAAGCTCTCGATCTGCTCGGCGCCCTCCTTGCCGTAGAGCACCTGCGCGCGGACGATGTTGGCCTGGGTCTGCGCGGCCTCGGTGATCGACTCCTTGCCGAACTCGAAGAGGTGCTCGGCGGCGAAGAAGCCGCCGATGCCGAGCAGCATCGACCTCGCGGTCTCGCGGAACCCCTCGCCCCACTTCTCACCGGCCTCGCGACCCGAGGCGAGCAGCTTCCCGGGGACGGCTGCGGCGCCCGCTGCGGTCTCCTCCATCGACCGGGTCACTAGCTGCCAGCCACGGGCGCCCTCGGCGGCCTCGGCGCCCGCAGCGCGCGCGGCGGCGCCGGCCTCGGTCACCGTGGTCTTCACCGACGCGACACCACTGGCGGTCTCGGTGCGGCCCTGCAACCGCATGCGGAGGGTGACGTCCTCAGTCGCCATTGACGATCACCACCTCCCTGCCCATGCGGATGGCCTGCGCCAGGTTGTTCGTGTCGGCGACCCGCCGCTCAAGCTCGATCTGCCGAGCACGACGGATCACCTCAGCCGCGATGACGGCGTCGAGAGGGTCGAGGGCCAGGTACTCGAGGGGCGGCCGGCCGTGCAGGAAGGCGACCGCCGCCACCTCGACGTCGTCGGCGGTGGCGGGGTCGCCCGTCAGTTTCCCGCGAGCTCAGCCTCTCGGATCTGCTGGTTGAACCCCGACCAGGTGATGAGCTTCATGGCGGTGGCGTAGATGTCGCCCTCGGTGCCGTAGAGCACCTTCACCAGGTCCTGCGCGATCGGCGCTTCGGCCTCGGTGAGCTCGAGCATCTCCCGCAGCCGGTCGCCGAAGACGAGCGGCTTGCCGTCGGGGTCGAGGCTGCGGAACTGGCCGTCGACGACCTCCCCGATGCCGCGGCACGCGCGCACGAGGTGCAGCAGGTGCGCCTCGTACTCGTAGTCGGCCTCGGGGATCTCACGCTCGGCCAGCTGCTCGCGGACCTTCTCGCGCGAGCGGCTGGTGACCTCGGCGTACCTCACGAACACCGGCGGGTCCGAGCGGGGCACCAGCAGCGTGGTGATCTCCTCGTTGCCGCGGGCGGTGCGCTCCTGGTGGCGGCGACGGATCCCTGCCAGGGCGCTCTGCGGGGCGGCCGGGGTCTGACCGGGCTCCCCGGTGCCGTCGAGCGCCGCAGCGTCGTCCTCGTCGTCACCGGGGGTCACGACGGTCACGAGCCGGCCGCTGCTCACGAGCTGGTCTCCACCGAGATGGTCAGGCTGAGCATGCGGGCGCCGCCGCCGGCGTTCAGGTCGGTGTTGCCGGTCGAAACCGCGGTCAGTCGGCCGGCGTAGTCCTGGGGGTCGCCGGAGGGCTGGTCGTTGTCGTCGCGCGGCTGGTCCTGGGCGGTGGCCCGGGCCTTGTTGACCCGCTTCTTCAGCGCCTTGGCCAGCGCCTGGTCGCGTACCCGGTCGTACTTGCGGGTCACGACCACGTCGGTGGTCGTTGAGCGGCCGGCCCAGGTGACCTCGCGGTTCGGGTCGTCGGCGTCGCGGCCCTTGTTGACCGTTGCGGAGGCGTCGCCACCGGAGAGGGTCTCGAAGCGGCCGATCGACTTGCCGTCGACGGTCACGGTGATGAGGGCGTTGTCCTGCCCGATGATCTGGTCGGCGCTCATGCTGCGACTCCCTGCGCGATGGTGGTGACGACGTCTGCGTAGACCTTCTCGGCGCCGGGCGTGAGCACGATGCCGACCAGGGCGTGGACCTCGCCGGCGGCGATGGTGGCGGGGGTGTTCACGGTCTCGTCGACGATGACCTCGAAGGCGTCGGCGGCGGTGTCGCCGTAGAGCGCACCCGCGGTCCACAGCGGCGTGAGGTAGCCGCTGAGGACGGCCTTGACCTCGGCGAAGAGGTGGCCGTTGCCGTCGATCTGCTTGCCGATGAACTGGTGGAGCAGCGACCCGGCTCCGACGGCGATCTGCATCCCGAAGCGGCCCCAGTTGAGCTGGCGGAACGCGTCGACCTGCGAGAGCGACTCCCAGTTGCCGAGCTCGATCACCGTCGTGCCCTGGTTGAAGTCGAGGAACGGGATGATGCACGAGACGCCCACGTCGTGCAGGGCGTCAAGGTCGGCGTCGCTGAGGGCCGTCGGCACCCCGACACCGCCGACGACCACACCGGCGTCGGCGATCGGCTGGTTGTTCGCGTGGCCGTTGGCGGCGTCACCACGGGCGGCGAGACCGGCCGCGATGACCGAGCCGGGCACCGTGCGGGTGGTGCCCGGGGCGGTGCCGTTGAGCACGGCGCCGGTCACGATGGTGGCCCGCTCGGCGCCCGCAGCGGACGCGAGCCCGGTGGCCGTGGTGACCAGCGCGGAGCGCGTGAAGGTCGGGGCGCAGTCGAGCAGGACGCACCGACCGGCCGCGTCGGCGTGGGCCAGCAGCGCCGCGTAGGCCGCCGAGGTGGTGACCCCGGGGATGAGGACCTGGCCGACGCCGTAGCCGTCGGTCAGCAGCCCCAGCGCGGTGGCCCACTCGGCCTGGGTGACGTTGGCCGGGTCGGCGGCCGTCGCGCGCAGCAGCACCACCCGGGGCGCGCCCTGGGTGAGGGCGTCACCCACGTACTGCACGACCTGGGCGGGCGCGCTCGTGGCGGTGGCGTCGGTGGTGGTCTTGCACACCACCGGCGTCTCGGTGCCCGTGGCGCCGGCGTAGAGGAGGAACGCGGTGCCCGTGACGCTGTCAGCGCCACGCCGCGGCACTGCGTCACGGACCGTGACGATGACCTGGGGTCGGGACATGGGTTGAGCTCCTTCAGGTGGTGAGAGGGCCGGGCGGGCTGGACTGGGTGACCTGTACGTCGGTGGTGGTGACGTCCGGGCCGAGGCCGGGCAGCCGGAAGTCGCCCGGGTCGAGGACGGTGTCGACGCGCACGTGGAACGTGGCGGCGCCGAGGGTGATGGTGCGAGCTGCGTCGCGGGTGCGGATCCGGGCGAGGTCCTGGCCGACCCACTCGGTGCGCGAGACCTTCCCACCGAGCGACCTGTCGACCAGGGCGGCGGCGACCAGTGCCATAGGCCACCGGCGGCCAGCTGACTGCGTCGCGGCGTAGTCACTGCCACGCGCGAACACGCCCGCGGTGACCTCCCACTCGCAGCCGTAGGTGCCGTCGCTGTTCTTCGTGGGCGGGCCGGTGAGCCCCGGTGACTCGATGCCGCCGGCCGGGACGTCGGCGGTGGTCAGCGCCTCAATGCGCGGGACCTGGTGCCAGGTCCTCACGGCCCCCAGGTCGGTCCAGCCGAGGTAGTCGAGCACCCGGGGCAGGTAGGCGGTCAGCGACTCCTCGAGGGCGTCGCACACCGCGGCCGCGCTGACCAGCGTGGCGGTGCGGACCGTGCTCACTCAGCACCGCCAGCGACATAGCGCGCGATCTGCTCGGCCCACAGCTCGACACGCTCGGGCGGCGGGTCGGGGATCGGGTCGCGTGGCGGGGCGCCACGCGCACCGCGCTTGAGGTACGGCGCCGCACGCACCGAGGTCCCGAACGTGACCTCGTCGTCGCTGAGCGACAGTGCTCCCCCGTGCACCAGCGAGGACATCAGCGCGCCGGTGTCGACGAGCACCCGCGAGCTGCCCTTGTAGGCGACGGTCTCGGCGCTGTCCGGCGCCCACGATCCGAACCCGGCGCTGGCGAACGCGTCCTGCTCGAGGTCGTGGAAGTCGTCAACGAGCTGGGCCATGACCGGCCGAGTGTTCTGCAGCCGCGACTCGATCCGGTCCAGCATCTCCACGGCCGGGCCGCCGACGAGCTCGAAGCCGATCACCAGCCGCCGCCGTTGTACGGGGAGCCGGAGACGAACCGGCCGCCGCCGTAGTAGCCACCCGCGTACCCGAACGCTGGGTCCGGGTAGCTGGGGGCCGGCGGGAAGCTACCGAGCGGCGGCGGGACGCTGTCGGTGTCCGCGCCGTCGTCTCCCTCGATGTGGCCGCGCAGCTGCTCGAGCACGGCCTGGTAGCGGGCGGTGAGGATCTGCGCCTGAGAGGTGGACGCGAGCTCGTTCTGCTCGGGGTAGAGCGACCCCTCGATTGAGGCCGCGACACCCAGGGCGACGGCCCACAGCGCCAGCTCCCACCGCTCCGAGGGCTCAGCGCCCTCCTGCGGCACCGACCCCGCCAGGGGCGCAACCTCACGGGCCACGCCCCCGACGGTGGTCTGGAACAGCGGGTACTTGTCGGAGTCCTCATCGACCAGGCCCGGTGCACGGGCTGCCATGAGCCCCGACACCACCTTGACGTCGACCGAGGCGGCGAGGATCTCCGACTTCGACATCAGCCCTTGTCGCCCTCGGCCTTGTCGCCGGCCTTGTCGCCCTCGGCGGCCGGCTTGACGCCGGTGGCCTTCTGCGGCGTCGGCTTCTCGGCGGGCTCCCGCTCGACGGCGACACCGGCCGCGAGCAGCTGCTCGAGGTGGTCGGGGTCGACGTTGACCGGGATGACGTGGCCCTCGTCGACCTGCACGACCTCGCCGTCCTCGGTGCGCACGTAGGCGAGCACCGCGGCCTCGTAGTCGGACCGGGCGACCATCAGGCGGTCCCGCCTCGGGTGCGGCGGGGCGCGGCCGCCGCGGCGGCCGGGATGCCCTCACCGTCGGCGGTGTCGGGCACGTCGTCGTCACCCGGGGGGCGGGACTCGCCCGCCCCGGGCGTGCTGCCCTCCGGGGCGTTCGGGTCCTTGACGAGGCCGTCGCGCAGGAACCGGCGCGCGTCGGCCTTGTTGAGCTCGACGGTGTCGCCCTGGTGGTGCATGACGAAGTCGAACGGCTCGCCGGGCTTGGACAGGATCTCCTGCCAGGAGTGCGCCAGCAGCTCGTAGCTGCCCGCCTTGGGCTCGGCCATCAGCTCGTCACCCCCGAGATCCAGCACGCCGCGAACGGCTGGTCGAGACCGGAGACCCGCTCGCGGGTGGTGTCGGAGCGCCACGACTGGGTCGGGCCGCCGTTGGGGCCGCCGCCCTCGGGGTAGAGACCGGTCGCCTGCAGCGCCTGGAAGTCGCTGTAGAAGCCGACGGTCTTGCGCTCGAGCACCAGCACCTTGGTCGGGGCGAACGACCGGGACTTGAGGGCGTTGTGACCCATGACCTGGTTCGGGAGCTTGCCGGTGTAGCGGATGTCCTCGGAGACGACCGAGTCGCGGCTGTTCAGCACGAAGTTGAACGAGTCGTTGCCCTGCAGCACCGGCACGATCGAGCCCGGGAAGACGACCGTGTCGGCCTCGAAGCCGAAGTTGGTGTCCGTGGCCGTCCCCGACGTGCTCGGGCGAGCCGAGGCGATGACCTCGTCGGCCCGGGCGATGTCGTTGCGGGGGCGACCGCTGGCGGTGTCCCAGGGGGCGCCGGCGGCGATCGTGGGGATCGTGGGGTTGTCGAAGAGCGCCCGCAGCATCCGCTCGTCGTTGCGGATGAAGGTGTTGACCACCTGCTGCAGCTGGCGCTGCACCTCCATCATGTTGTTCGTGTCGCGCATCTTGCGGCTGATGCGGATACCGAGGCCCTGCGGGGTGCCGGCCGCGATCCGCGGCAGGCCGCGCTGGCCGGCCTTCACCGGGATCTCGGCGAACTCCCCGACGTACTCGACGTCGCCGCCGAAGTAGAGCGGGCTGGACTCCTCGTAGGTGACCAGGCTGCTGTTGTTGGGGCCGGCGTCGCGCAGCAGCGCAGCCGAGAGGAACTGGTTGGCGAGCAGGTCGAGGACACGCGCCGGGATCACGAGCGGGTTCGCCAGGAGCTCGCTGACTGTGATCCGGGGGGCGTCGTCGACGGAGACGAGTCCGATGGTCATGGTGTCCTCACTTGGTCCGGGTCAGGCCGATGGCGCCCTGGGCGACCCCGAGGGGCTCGTCGCAGATGCCGACGGTCATGCGGGGGTCGTCGTTGGTCACCAGCGGGGTGACCTGTCCGTTGGCTGCCGCCTTGAGCCGGTCCCCGAAGGCGGCGGCGTTCGCGTAGGTGCACGGCACGCTGATGCCCGAGTCGGCGGTGGTGACGATGTTGGGCAGCGGTGCGGCGTTGAGCACGGGGCGGCCGTCGGCACCGGTGGTGGTGGCCGTGACGCGGGCCTCGGGGTTGATGCCGTCGGTGACGGCGATCCCGAGGGTCTTCAGGGAGCCGGCGCCGGCGACGCCGACCCGGCCGTTGGCGCGGGCCTCGATGACCTGGCCCCCGATGATGAGCTCGGCGGGGACGTAGGTGCGGGGGCCCGTCTTGAACTGCATCGGGACGGCGGGCATCACATGCTCCACTTCTGGTAGGCGGGCGACTTGCGGATCTCGTCGAGCGAGCTGCCCGGCTCGACCTCGGGGCCGTCGGCGTGACCGTGCTCGGCCGTCGGGACGACGGCGGGCAGGCTCGTGATGAGCTGCTCGACGCCCTCGGGGTCTGCGGCGAGCTGGGTGGCCCAGTGCTCGCGGCGGGCGGGGGTGATGCGGCCCTCGCGCAGCGCCTGGGTGAGCACGCGCTCGCGGTGCTCGGCCTGCTGCTGGTCGCGCGCGGCCTGGCCGGCGCTGGCACCGGCCTGCAGCTGGGTGAGCACGTCGGTCTCGATGAGCGACATGCCCGGCGGGACGCTGGCGCGCTGGGTGGGGGTGTCGGACGGCGACGGCCGGTCCTCGGCCTGCTCGGCGACGACCTCGGACAGTGCGGCCACGATGGTGGCCTCGTCCGCGTCGGCCGCCAGGCCGAGGTCCTGCCTCATGCTGGTGAGCTGCTCGGGGCTGAAGGCCACGGTGCTGCTCCCTTCCTGAGTGGTGACGGACCCGACCGCGGACGCGCTCGGGGGCTGGTGGCCGGTGCGCAGCGAGGCGACCGGGCGGGGCGCCGGCGCGTGGGAGCGACCGGCGTAGGCGTAGATGGACAGGTCGAAGCGCTGGGCGACCAGGGCCATGGGGTCGTCGTCCTCGACGTCGGCGCCGTCGTCGCTACCGGGCTCGTCGTCGGGGTCGACCGTGGTGCTGGGGCCGGCGTCGGGGACGACGTCGACACGGTCGGCCAGACCGGCCGCCACAGCCTCCTGGGCGGTGTACCAGGTCTCGGCGACCTGCGCGGCCCGCCATTCGGCGGCGGTGCCGCCGGCGGCGTCGGCGAACAGCTGGGCGCTCGAGTTGCACGAGGTCTCGAGCATCGCCACGGTCTTCGCGATGTCGGCAGGCGTGCCGAACGCGAACCCGCTCGCGTCGTGCACCATCAGCTGCGTACCGGGCGACATCACCCGCTCGTCGCACGAGGCGACCACGAACGAGGCGGCCGAGGCGCACAGGCCGTCGACGACGGCGGTGATGCTGGCCGGGTGGGCGCGGAGCATGTTGAGGATCGTCAGCGCCTCCCACACCTCGCCGCCGGGGCAGTTGACGCGCAGCACGATCTGGTCGACCGGGCCGAGAAGGTCGAGGGCCTCGGAGACATCCTCGGCGCAGATTCCCCACCAACCGCCCCACGAGTCGATGGGCCCGTACATGCGGATCGTGCCGACCGTGGCACCCTGCGCGGCCGCCGTAGGCCCGCCCTCGGCGAGCACGACGGCCTGGGTGGGCGGTGCGACCGAGAACATCTCGGCGCGCTGCTTGGGGGGCTTGCGGGCACCCCAGTAGCGGTAGGTCGGCACCGCGTCCTGGCGGGGCTGAGGCTGGCTCACGCGTCCTCCTCGGGGACTGGCGACGGGGCCGTCGGCTTCGGGTGGGCAGCCAGCGCTGGCGGCGGCGGCTCGGGGTCGTTCGGGTCGGGCTTGTACGGCGGCACACCGAGGGCGGTGCGCACGAACTGCTCGAGGTCCTCGTCGGGGTGCAGGACCCCGAAGTGCACGAGCGTCGCGAGCGCCTGCACGGTGCTCTCCTGGCCGGCGCCGATCTCGTCGAAGACGATCCGCGGCGCGGGCTCGTCGGGGCCCCAGTTGATGTCGACGAGGTCCTCGACGATGTGCTGGGTGGCGGTGTCGCGGATGTTCTCGGCGACCGCGCGCAGCGACTGGGTGAAGAAGTCCGCGAACGTCGAGCCGAGCGCCCATGAGCCCGTCTGGGTGCCGAGGTTCAGGAAGTGCGCGAGGACCGCGCGGGCGATCTGCTCGTCGTAGTAGCGCAGGACCGGGTCGGCATTCGGCAGGCTGCCGGTGACGCCCATCAGCTCGAGCTTCGCGCCGTAGGGCAGCGAGGTGCCCGAGTTGTCGCCGGCGCGCACGGCCGTGGCGATCGCCTGGCCCTTACTCAGGTCTTCCTCGTGCTCGGGGCTCGTGTAGACCGGGACGCCCATGCCGTTGCGGTCGATCGACTGAGCCTGGGTGCGGAGCACCCGGTCCTTCAGCAGCCAGAACTTATAGGCCGGTCGCAGCAGCGAGCGCCCGATCCAGTTGCCGCCCTTGCGGCCGTTGACGTACACGACGAGCCGGTTGACCTTGAGCTCGATCTCGGTCTGGCTGCTCGTCGAGGTGATGCCGCTGCCGAACGAACCGGCGGCACGCTGCACCACCGAGACCAGGCCACCGTCGCGAGCGACGTTGAACCGCACGATCGTCTTCGGCGGCCGGTAGCCGAGCTTGGCCAGGTGCCACAGGCCGTTGGCGTCGGGTCGGTACTTCTGCTCGAACACGGCGTGCCCGTTCTGCAGGGCGTCCTCGAGCGCGATCGCGAGGTGCTCAGACCAGGAGAACCGGCCGCGGCTGCGCACGGCTGGGACGTCGTTGTCCTGCCCGACCACGGGCAGGCCGAGGTCGGCGGCCACATGGGCCACGACCTCCGGACGGCAGCCCGACCCGTCGAGGCGCCACGTCGTCCCGAGGATCGGCGAGATCACCGCACGCATCACCGAGGACACCTGAGCGTCCTGGGCGTTCATGTGCTCGTAGACGTCAAGCGAGGCCGGCCACCGCAGCTCCGGGGTCGGCTCGGAGGCCAGGTTTGTCCACGACCACTGGTTCGGGCCGTCGCTGGCGTAGCCGCGGTCCCGCTGCGGAGTCGGTGGGGGCGTGAAGCCGGGCGTCTCGTCGGGGAAGGTGGCGGCGATGTCGACGGTCACGTCTCGCGCACCTCCCTCTCTCAGAATCCGGCGGTCGAGATGTCGATGTCGTCAGGTCGGTCGCGCTCGGTGGCCGAGACCAGCAGCGGCGACGGCGGCGGGGTGCGGGGCTTGGCGGTGAGCACCCGGTAGCGGTGCAGAGCGGTCGCTGCGGCCACCACGGCCCCGATGTGCACGTCGCGGTCGCGTCGATCCCACACCTGCACCTCGTTGACCATGCGCGTGCGTGCCAGAGCGGCCGCGGTAGTCAGCTCGTCCTGCTCGAGGTGGGTGACCGTGCCCTCGGCGAGGCCCTGCAGAAGGGTGCTGCACCCCGCGGCGGGGTCGGCGGCCGTCAGGACCTCGAACGGGATGCGCTCGGCGGTCAGGCGGGTCGCCAGCGTCGCCGTCCGCTTGTGGTGCAGCGCCAGCTCGAGCACCTCGGTGTTCGCGCGCAGGTTCTTGACCCGGTCGACCACCCAGGTGAGCCCCGGCCCGGTGTGCACTGCGAGCAACGCTCGGCCACCGGGTCCGTCGCCGGCCACTCCGATGGTCGCGGCGCTCTCGTCGGGCTCGACGTCGAGCACCACAGCCACCCGGCGTGACGCTGGGGCCCGCTTCGCCCCGAGGTGGCCCCACAGGGTCATGTCGATCGCGACGCCCGTCGCCTCGACGTCGTCGTCCTCCCACCAGGCCAGCGACTCGCGGGCGAACTCCTCGGAGGGCAGTGCCTGGCGCAGGTCAGCGAGCCGCTCGAGGGTGATCCGGCCGGTCGAGAGCGTGGGGTTGGCCTTCTCCCACAACTCGACCCGGTTGAGCGCGCACCCACGGTCCTCGGGCCGTGGGAACCGCTGCCCGCCCCAGTCCTTCGGGTGCGCACAGTCCGGGTCGTCGCACTCGGTCTTCGGAGAGTTCCACTCCACATAGGTCATCGCCGCGCTTGTGCCCTTGGTGCCACGGTCGCGGATCTCGAACAGCGCCTCGCTGCCGTTCGAGCTGCCTGGCACCACCGCCATGCCGGGGCTCGAGGCGTAGACGACCTGGGCGTTGCGCGTCGCGGTCATCGTGGGCAGCAGAGAGCCGAGCATGCGCGGGGACAGTGCGAACGCCTCGTCGAGGATCAGCTTCGGACGGGCGAGACCTCGACCGGAGACGCCGCGGCGGGCCTTGAACATCACGGTCTGCTCGAGGCCGGTGCGCGGGTCGCGCAGCTCGAGCCGCTCGCTGCCGTTGTCGGTGTAGATGCCCTGGTTCTTCTGCCGCAGCACTCGGCTGCGCAGGTAGGGCGACTCGCCGCCGATGATGAGGTCGGCCAGGTCGTCCTGGGCCTCGATCGTCGTCGACATCTCGTGCGAGGTCCACATGACCTCGGGCACGTTCAGGACGTAGAGCCACCCGATCGTGATCTGCTTCAGCGACCCCGTCTTCAGGTTCTGCCGAGCGCAGATCACGCACACCTCGAACGACGCCGGCGACCCGTCAGGCCGCACGGCGAACGTCAGGTCGAGGATCAGCTCCTGCTGCGGGTCGGGCGCGAACCCGGCTCGAGCGTTTACGTCAGCGACCTCGGGCCCGAGGGTGTGCACGACCTGCGGTCGCGTCCGGGCCCCGTGGGGGCAGGTCCAGACGTCAGGCTCGATCAGCCTCCTGGCCAGCAGCGGCGGCGCGGAGCTTGGCATCGCGCATCCTCTCGACCTCGTCGCCCTCGGCGTGCGCCCCGTCGTCGACCTCGGGCTCGACCGGTGCCGGGTCGGCGGCCGCGCTCATGCCGCTGTCCTCGGGGCGCGTCGTCATGGCCGCGTCGACCACCTGCAGCAGCACCTTCGCGAGGGTGGCGACACCCGACTCGCCGGGGTTGGCGATCTTGCTGGCCAGCTGCAGCGCGAGCTGCCCCTCGAACGAGTCGACGACGTGCTCGCCGGCCACCGACAACTTCCGCTGCAGCGCGTCGACGAGCTTGACGACCGGCGGGCCGATCTCGTCTGACTCGGCGGCAGTCGCTGCGGCCTCTGCCTCGGCCGCCTCGGCCGCCGCGCGCTCAGCGGCACGACGCCGCTCGCGCTGCGCCCGCTTCCGGCAGGTCGTCGAGCAGAATCGGCGCGTCGTGCGCTGGGGCTCAAACACGCGGCCGCACTGCTCGCACCCACGGGGCTCGAGGTCAGGGCCGGCGGGCTCAGCGGCAGTGGCCGAGCTCATGGCGTGACCCCCAGAGTTAGCGTGACGTGACACGGGAAAACACCGGGTGTCAGAGAGAGATGAGCGGCGAGCTTGCACGCCGCTGACCTGCGATGATGCTGAATTTTTCTGCGCATCAGGCGTCGAAGATCCGCAGCGCCGGGCGGTCGTCGAGCTCGTCACCGACGCGCAGCTCCTCGATCGGCA
>Ga0310811_10000643_pt1 | contig 44458 bp, 38 predicted proteins | sample YCmetagenome_FD_207642 | JGI IMG/M metagenome (GOLD analysis project Ga0310811, IMG submission 207642) | Soil microbial communities from experimental microcosm in Duke University, North Carolina, United States - YC | ecosystem: Engineered > Artificial ecosystem > Soil microcosm > Unclassified ...
AGGAGCATGATAGTAAGAGATAACGAACGTTTTGCGGATCGTTCGGGTCGTTGGAGGGTTGAGGCCAGAGAACTTTCAGCCCATCAGAGCTGAGTTTGAGCCTGGAAGCCATTACCTCCCCAAACTCGACCTTCGCCTGTCTAGTAAGTTACGAATGAGTAACGATAGACCCAAGATAGCGAGCAACAACCACATACTCGGGGTCGACTACTAAACGACCAGTAGCCTGCTCATAATAGGCAACAAAGTCCACCACCTCATCGGTAACATCGACATCGACTGAGTCGTCTGCCTTCGTTTCTAACTGCTGCTGCTGAGAGTCAACATCCTCTAGAGCCATTGGTAGAGTTGAGAGATGGGAAGCGAATAGTCAGGTGCGGCTACTTGATACCCATGATCAATTTAAAACGCAGTACTCACAATGACGGTATCTCTTTTAATCTCGGGGGGGCGCGGATTCTGAGGGATGCGGCATCTAAAAAGGCGGGTTTGTTGAAAAGGCGCTCACAAAGTGCTTGCGAGCGTTTTGAAAGTGGTTAGCTCAGGTCTGGCATCCGTAACCGTTTGTTTTTGGTTATGTTGGACCCTGAGCGCTCACTTTGGTTATGTTGGATGCTGACACAACTTTCACACAAGCTGATGCGCAAGATCTCGTCGTATCACATCGATTATCAACACTGATATGATCATGAGTATCCAGTGATAATCTTAATAACATATACTATGGTTAGAATGAACCAGCTATATATCTAGTAGGACATCATTCCGAATCGGACGAGCTCTCTCCATTGCCTGCCTGCAATGGTCCAACATCCAGCACATATTGTAAATAACTATCTAACTCGAATTTATCTTCGTCGGTGAGGGCATCAAAAGCTAGAATGATCTCATTAAATTTTTCTTCATGATGTTGCCCACCAAAAGCATTAACGGTGATAACAGCGGATCATTGTTCCTGCAATGTGCAGTGGGTAGCACTGCCGACCGAGCCCATCACGTATTTGAGGGCCTTCAAAGGTGAAGCGCCGAGAAAGGCTTCGCGTCCCACGCGCCACACAAAACGAACCATGCCGGCCATGATAAATGAATTTTGAAATTTTGTGTAGACATTGATGTTCCCGTGCTGAAAAATTCATAGTGAGTAAAGCATTAAAATTGTGAGATCAACATACCTTGTCTACAGAGTATGAATGCATGAACAGTAGGGGATCAACACCCCGGATCAGTTTGCTCACCATTGTGATGTGATACTTCTCTGCTGTGTCGGTGTACCCTCATGGGGGAAACAGTTTGTATGATACAAAGATGCTGTCATGTGAAAATTGAGCAATCTTTCCATGTATATTGGATAATGCGTTCAACACCTGTCTCCAATGGACATTAGTTATAAATTTTTTGATAATAACTGCAAAATCAGTATGGTGATATGAATGATTTGAGGAAAAAACTCACCACCAGCTTCCAAACAATGAGGCATCGAATCTTTTATCATGTCCTCAAATTGAGCGATGTGTTTTTTCTGCTTCTGTGTCATTGCGTGTTTTGTAAACATCACATGTGCAATCAGGATTTTTGCCCCCTTCACAGCATGCTTGATGTCATCATTTGATGCACGTACAGTCTTCAATGTTGCCGCTGAATGTTCAGCAGTGATGGGTGTCTGTACTGCTGTTGTGTGTGCTTGTGATGATGTTGTGCATGTCTGCAGTTTGGTGGTGCTGCAGGGGGCTTGCAGGATGAGGTATGGTGTTCCAGGTAGGTCAGCCCTGGTATTGCATTTTTTCGTAGTATGTGCTGGCCCACTGGTCTATGTAGCTGTTAGTTATGGTAGCACAATAAACAAAAGGCTTACATGGATGACCTCTTCTTGAGGAATCTCCCCTCACCATATAAGAGATAGATTAGTAGCCGGGGGAATAAAACTGGTCCCCCGGTCTATCACACCAACTCCTCCATCAGGGGCTTCACTGACCCATGGCGGTAAGGGTGTTCCATGCACATGGGTATCCTCTTGAGGGTCCCCAGGCATGGTTAAGGCCAAGCAGTCATACAGCTGGTCCCCTGAATCTTCGAATCTGTCTTGATCATAAGCGTACCTGTCATAGGATATACCATCACCCTGGGGTTGTGAAAGATTGGGCTGAGGGTTGATTAGGGACGAGCCGTCATACGACTGGTCTCCTGTATCTCCGAATTGGTCTTGATCATAAGGGTACCTGTCGTGGGATGTACCATCGTCGTGGGGCTGTGAAAAGTTGGGTTGGGGGTTGCTTAAGGACAAGCTGTTGTACAGCTGGTCCCTGTCTTGATCATAAGGGTACCCATAGGATGTACCGTCGTACTGTGTGAATCCATGGAAAGGGTGCTGGTCTATTTTTTTTGGCGCGTTAGTTGTGAGTACTCGCAATTGGATGAATCACATACCTGTGCCCCCACTTTGACTGGCGCCAAACAACGTAGAGCTGGATGCATGTGAGTCGTCGTATTGCATGAGTCTATGGAAAGAGTGCTGATCTGATTTTTGGCTCGTTAGTAATGAGTACTTGCAATTGGATCAATCACTTACCTACACCCCCACTTTGACTGGTGCTGAATGTCGTAGAGCTGGATGTGAGTGAGTTGTCATTTTGCGTGAGTCCATGGAAAGAGTGCTGATCTGATTTTTTGGCTTGTTAGTAGTGAGTACTTGCGATTGGATCAATCACTTACCTGCACCCCCACTTTGACTGGCGCCAAATGACGTAGAGCTGGATGTGTATGAGTCATCATATTGTGTGAGTCCACGGAAAGAGTGCTGATCTGATTTTTTTGGCTTGTTAGTTGTGAGTACTTGCAATTGGATTAATCACTTACCTGGGCCCCCACTTTGCTGCATGCTCTCTTTGTGTGGATTGAAACCGAATGCTGACACAGAAGGTTGTTCAGCTGGAATGTTGAGTTGATCAGCAGCTGGAAGTCCTGATGGGTTTAGTCCCAACCCCCTTGCTGGCTTGGGGACAGCAGCTTTGCCCTTTTGTTGTGAAGGATGGTTAGTCATGTGGTGGTTAGGAGAGAGAGATGAGAATTGATAGCACACTGATTGTTTCAAATTTGATATGTAAGATTGTTGACATATATGGATGGCAGGGAAAGGCATGGTATCTGAGAAGCAGCTATATGAATGACATGTGTTTGAAAAGTCGACATGTGAACAGCACAATCTGAACAGAATTGAATGTGTGGCTATTCACTGATATACCCATTAGCGAGTGATGAGCTGGCAATCAAATCAAGATACTGTGATTTGGAAAAGAGGGCACCAAAAGAAGGGCTGTGCGATTGGAGCTACGCAGCATGGCCTTCAGATTCTTCATCGTCATCTGAGTCCATGGTATCATCGTTATCACTACCATCTATATCGGAGGACATATGGGATCCACTGGGATCAGTTGAGCTGGTAAATTGAGGGCAATGAGAATATTCTCCCCTAGATGACAGTGAATTGTTCTTGACATTTAGGCCCAGAACTTTTCCCATTGTATCTGCTTGGGTGGCAATGGCACGAAGAATGTCACACTCATCATCATAGACAGCTTGAAGGTAGTTCCTATCATCCTCAATCTCTGAATGGTGACACCCAGTGAGAGCAGCTCTAATTCTTCAGAAGTCTGCATCTGTCATATCCCAGATTCCGGACCTATCCTATAGATTGGATGTATGGACTAATCCTTAGATTAGAATCCCAGACTTCATCCATAACCAGTCCCAGTCTCATCCACTATCGCAATTGTCCAACTACCACTCATCCATCCAATCCGATATGCCTATTCACTCCAGATCCGATATGATAAGTTTTCTTATTCATTACCTGTCCATATAACATTAACACAGCCTATTCCTTTATTCAGTATTCTCTACCTTTCGGATAACTGGTTCTATACTTACCTGATATCTTCACTACTTGTCTATTACCGGTACTTGGTTGTTTACCTATCCGTTATGCTTACTGATCCGTTATCCTTTGACTGTGCTAATGTACATAGCCTCGGACACTGCCTCTGATTATTCCGTTAGCTACCTACAGTATATAAACTCTTGTAAATCTTGATAGATCCTTAGTTTGAATATTATTGTCTTGCAGCATTATTGTCCTCGCACCTTAGTGTTGTAAGGATCCCTTCTCTATCCTTTGGGCCTAGGGATTGATTCCCTAGGCCAGAGCTCCACTCTTCTGCATTTCTGGACTTCATCCATTTCTGGATCCTACCTTAGGCCTAATGGATTGTATCCTTAGGTCAAAGTCTTGCCTTTCCGATACTCGCACTCCTTCCGATCCTTATCCAACTCCGTCTTTACCTAAGGGTAGCCTATATCCATCTGCATCCGCTCCAGAACTCCAGACCACTATTCCTGCCTCGGACTGTGTCCTTTGCAGTATATCCACCCTATGTCTTCACTAAGGATTGATATGCGCGTTTATCCCACTTCCTATCAAGTGGACGGAACTCCATCCGAGTTTCCGATACTCGTCCGGAAGTTTCCCACACTCATCTGGAAGTCCTTCGGATGCTCCACCAGAGTTGTCTGCCTCCAAAGTCCTCCAGACTTCATTAGGAACTTATTGGACTTTATCCAAAATTAAGGGCACTGTACTCAGGTGAGGGGCACAGCGTACGAGCTGAGGCCAAAGCCCTTCTGAGTTAGTCATTCTCACCCCTCCGAGAGATTGTACATACCCGTGTGCATGGTCTTTAACAGCATCAGAGTATTTGAGGCGCATTTTGCTATCCTCATTGAGCGCCTTGGAAAATTCCAAGTAGTGCGTTGCCTCTTAAATTGTCCATGCTGTAACTGTGAGGCGTTGGCGTGCAGCTTCATGCCCAGCAAGCCTTGCCTTGAATAATTTATACATAGTTGATAAATTCATTTCCATGAGGCCCTTCATTATCAACTCCTCATGCTTTTTACCATAAGATTATACAATGAACCAAATAAAATGATATTATGAACATACCTCTGCAATGTCTTCAGCCATGAACTCTGGTCGGCATTCTCACCCTGATGCACAAGCTGAGATATGGAGCTCCAGTGGAGAAGCAGTTGTAAACTTCCCAAAAAGGTGAGAAGCTGGAAGAGGAGACAAATGAGGGGGAAGGGATGAGCTACGGGGTTCCATTGGAGAATCAGGCACAGAAGACAGACAACAGGGAGGATATACAGTGTGACCCTTCCTACAGGAAGGGGATGCAATGCAATACAATTTAAGAGGGGAAGGGCTACACAACAAGCTCTCTTTCATTGCAGGTGTATGGCCAGGCTTCCCATGATGGGATGGAGATGTGATCTTTCTGTAACAGGATGGGCTATGCAATAAGCCCTCTCTCACTACAGGAGAGTTTGACACCTCATCTATTGGGGAGAGGGGAGTTGGGGGGGAACCTGATTGATCAGAGCCAGACCCTATATCAGAGGTCATCAAACAAGGTGAGTTATTTGCTTTCTTGAGAAAAAAATCAAAGGATGCTGGTTCAACATGGGTTGCACTGCTGGAGTTGGTGTGAGTAGGGCTGCTTGGTCGAGGGGGAGAGGAAATGTGAGATGGTAGTGCAAATTCCATTGTCTCACTGTGTAGACAGCTCACCAGGTGATGACAGGTGCAATGAAGGTGCGCAATCTGTGGACTTTGAAAGACTTTGCAGTTTCATGTGCAAATCACTGGCAGCCCAGGCAGGGCAGCATAAGTTGAAGTCTACAATGTAAGTATGTGTCTGTTAAACCTGATGGCCTGGCTGATTGTGTGCACATACCTTTGCAGGTTATGTCCAAACTGCAAATTGAGAGAGTTTCTGTCCATCGAGTCACTTATTATGCACCTCAATTCCCAATCTACCTGCTGGCCACCTGAAGCACGACCACAAGAATTACCTGTCCCTCCTGTATTCCGTCAAAGTCCTGTTTCAAGTACCACTGGTACTTGTCATCCAGGTTCCGGATATGTCTTCAGCACCGGCAAAAATATGCTTGATAGGTTAGAAGATGATAAATATGCGTACCAGCGAAAGATCAACCATTACTACCCTTTCCATGACGAAGGTGAATGGGAATTAGGGAAGTTCTTGGTTGAAAATCTCACTCAAATGCAAATCACTAAGTTTTTGAAGTTGAAATGGGTAAGTAGGATTGTCTAAGCTGCAGGAACAAGTCTGATTGGAAACAGTTTAATGATCATGCAAAACAGTCTTTCGCCATGAAAGATAAACTCTTGGACTGGATGGACTCGCTTCCCTGTTTTATGGAGTGGCAAGTCTCTAAAATAGAGTTTTCAGGTCACAAGACCATTCATCCCATCGAACTCATTTGGTGCGATGCATTAGATGTAGTCAAGCAACTCTTTAGTGACCCAATATTTGCGAACCATATGATGTTCATCTCACACCATGTCAATGTTGGAAATCAGCGTGAATATGGAGATTACATGAGCGCTGATATGGCATGGAAAATCCAGGTCTGTTCACTATATTGATACATTCCTCACTGAGTCACAGAAAGACTTGCAATTTTCTAGGACCACCTCCCTATTGGTGCAACCCAAGTTCCAATCATCTTGGGATCTGATAAAACTCCTGTCACACGACTTACTGGAGGACTTGAGATGCACCCAATTTTCATCACCATCGGCAATATCGATTTGGAGGTTTGTTCCAAAGGAACATTATGAGCTTGGCGCTGCGCTGCCTACATGCTAATCGTAAAGTTTTGTGTGCATCCAGATTATCAGAGTATTCTCCAGGCACGGCTATGGCATAAATGCATGGACCTCATCTGTGCTAACCTCAAGGCTGCAGCAGCAGAGGGATGTTTCATGCCTGACCCCTTTAGATTTATCCATTATGTTTTCACTCCACTTGTAGCTCATATATGCAACCTGCCAGAGGCCACCATGATCGCTGCAGTTGCTAAAAATGCATCTCCTCTGACTATGGCGACGCAAGAGCAGTTTGGTGATGGGATTCTCCACCTGCCTCGTTCCGGGAAGCATACATTGGAACTCGCTCGTCGATATTGCCAAGACAGTTGATCCCTGGGACCTTGACAAGTTCCAGAAAGCGGCCAAAGCTCTCAATCTGTCTGGAGTCCACATGCCTTACTGGCGTGATTGGATATATGTATGCCCGTCCATCTTCCTTGCCAGTAAAATTCTACATAGAGACCATCCTAATCACACTATATCCCTCTCCCTGCATCAGTATTCACTTGACATCCTCAAGTGCTTTGCCATGGCTGATTGCAAGCCTGTCACCACTCTCATGGAGCCCAATCTTTGTCTCTCTCGCTCTCAATCCCCTCAGACCACTGAGGAGGTGTCTTTCATGTGTGGTGTGCCCTACCTTGCTGCTGTTGGAGCTCTGATGTACCTAGCCACCACCACTCGCCCTGAAATTGCCTACACTGTTGGTGTCCTTGCCCGTTCAACTCCAACCCAGGCATTGCTCACTGGCAAACTGTTAAGCATCTCCTTCACTATGTCAAGGGCTCTATTGATCAAGCACTTGTCTACAAGCCTGACCCTCATTCCACTGAGTTGTTCTCTACCTTCTCTGATGCTAATCATGGTGGTTGCAAGGATACCAGGCACTCTACTGGTGGTTATGTCCTCAAGATAGGCACTGGTGTGGTCTCCTGGAGCTCCAAGCTTCAGGGAGTCATTGCTCTGTCCACTACTGAGGCAGAGTACATCGCTGCAGTTGAGGCAGGTAAGGAGATCAAGTGGATGCACAAATTGCTGTTGAAAATGGGTTTCTTAGCAGGTGCTTTATCTGTCCTTAGGATAGACAACCAGACTGCTATCTCTGTTACCAAGCACTTAGAGCATTATGGACGCATGAAGCAGCTGGATTTGTGCTACTACTGGCTGCGCAATGAGGTGGACAGACAGGTGATCTCTCCTGTCTTTGTCCCCACTGCAGAGCAACCTGCAGATATCCTGACCAAGGCTCTGCCTCGAGTCAAAGTGGACTTGTTCTGTCAAATGATGAGACTTGTTGGATTAGGGGGGAGCTCTTGATTGTGAGAGGTGCACAATCAGGAGGGAGTGTTAGTTATATGATTATTCACCTCTACAGTACACATTTCATGTGTTTCATATCTTTACATGCGTCATTACACTTACTATAGTATTCCCCACATTTCACTCTATACATACTTGACTTCCTGACCTCCCTAGGATGTCCCTAGGTCAAGTAATTCCTTCCCTTTGACTCATTGCTTATCTGTTTATATTTGTTTACAAAACATTGCCCATATCCTAGAGTCCAGTGCTCCCTGCCTCTTTGGCAACTTACTCTGGACTCTAGTTCTCATCTCTTTTGGTCTCTCAGTAGCCTCTAGAAGCAGCCCACTTCACTCCCATCTTAACACAATCAACCCCCCCTCTTTTTCCTATGGCTCACACCTTCAGTATCAAACTGTTTCTCATGCACCACAGCAAGTGGTAGCAGCATTCATCTCAGTGCACCCCCAGAATTCAGCACCATTGCAGAAAAATCCCTTCCAACCAACATAAAACACAGCATTTAGCAACAAGAAGGTGTGAACTATATGCCCCATTACACATATGGGTACATTACCTTGTTGCACAGTTTGCTTAGGCAGGAATGCACACTGCACAATCAAGTGTGTTGCATCCCAAATGTGGGACAAGCAATATCAAACTTTCTCAGAGTGCATTTGCAAAGGGCTATGGACAAAAGATGGGAAGAAGGCTGCAGTGTCACTAAACACGACACTTGACACTTTTGCTCAGGCTGCAGTGCAACCATACACAGAGCTCAAAAGTGCCCTAGAGCTGAGAAAGCTGACACTGCTGACACTGTACAAACCTGACGCTTGGGTTTATAAACTTTATAGAGCAGGAGCCTTAGGTCATTTTGTTAAGATACCAGAAGGGCTCCAGTTAGGATTCAAAATAGATTTCCCATCAATTTTGAATGTACAAACCCCCCAAAATAAGGATTTGATTACCAAGTTCTTGGTCAAGTTCAATGTTATTATTCAAAATGAACTAAACAAAGGCAGATACCTGGGATTTGTCCTAGCTGAAGTCTTAGAAGAGTTAATAGGGCCATTTCAATCTTCCCCCATGTCAATCCCCTAACATCACTCACCCAAACCCATCAGTAAATTCAAGCATAGACACTCAAAGCTTTCCCACAACGTGGGGAAAGTTTTCCATTGTGTACAACCTGATCGCGAATCTACCTCCAGGGTCAGAAGCAGCAACAAGAGACATAGCAGAGGCATACTGCACAATCCCCTTGCACCCATCTCAATGGCCAACAGGAGTGGTATGAGTATGAAGCTTGCACTTCTGCATAGACACCTGCATGGCATTTGGAGCAATGCCATCAGCCAGAGTATACAGACACATGGAAGACACAGGAGCCAAATTTTTTTGAAACAACGGCATTGGGCCCTTAGACAAATGGGTAGATGATCATCTATTCTTTAGAATCAAATGCATCTTTTTAGCTCAATACAACAAATGGAGGAAAACTTGGAACCTGACCTTTGCTAGAGCTGGCATGTGGCAAATAGGAGGGCACATATAGTTTGGAGAACAGTGCCTAGAAACAGGAAAGTTAGAAGAGGCAATTGAAGACTGCTCAAAGCTGATGAAGGATTTATTGAACAACTCACTGAGATCAGAACATGACAAATCGTTTGTGTACAATGCATGAGACATTGATGTTCTATCAGAAAAGATGGGCATCATATGTGAACCTCTCAAAGACCAGCCATTTGCTCTATTGACAACATATACTGGTTTTGACTGGAATGTCCAAGTCAAAATGGTACAATTGAGCGAGTCAAGTGAGCAAATACCTGGCAGCCATACACAGGTGGCATAAGAGGCACACACACACACTTACTACAAGACATACAAGAACTGTATGGTAAACTATTACATGCATGTGAGGCTTTACTGACAGAAGAACATACCTAACAAGCCTCATGTCATATCCCATACATTCGCGCTTCTCATCCGAAGTTCCGGATGTCAGATCCGATCAGATCCGATCCACAGATCCGTACCGGATCCATTGCGATAAGCCTCTTCATTCATATCCTGTTCATATAACGTTAAACACTGCTTATTTCCTCCATTTAGTATATCTTCCCTTCCGGTATATCGGTTATGCTTACTTCCGGCTATGTTTTACTGATCCGTTCACTTGTGATTAACTTCCGGCTTATGTTTGACTTCTAATGAGCGTTGCTTATACATTGCGATACTTTGTGCATAGCCTCTCGCGTAGTTCTATTGTATATAAACTCTTGTATATGTCCTATAGCACCCCAGTTTGAATATCATTCTAGATTGTCCTCATTCTGTTATCTGGACTCGAGTCTTATCAACTCTTGTCACCCTCCGAGACTTAAGGATTGTATCCGATAGTCTAAACACATCCGCCTCTATCTACGGATAGTCAATACTCTGTTAGTTTCTAGTCCTAGACTTGTCTAGACTAGCCCTTATACTTCCGTCCGATATCCGGACGCCATCCGGATAAGTATATGATACTATTCCTTGTCTTCAGATAGGGATACGATACTAATCCTTACCTTCGGATAAGTATACGATACTATTCCTTGTCTTTGGATAGGAATACGTTACTTGTCTCTATACCCGGATATCATACGATAGTCATCCGGACCTTCGGATATGCTACCATAGCCATCCGGATCTTTGGATACAATACGTATAGTATTCTGAAATACAGGGCTATACTCGGCAAAGGGGCACAGCGTACGAGCTGAGGCCGAAGCCCTTCGGATCTGATATCCCTTGAGTACGACCTTAACACCTCGAGGTTATGTTATCCCTTTACAGAGAGAAGCTGTTCCTTCCCCACCAGGCAGGTGACAAGGTAGCAGATGACCTAAACTGGTGGTCAGACATTCTACAAATGGGAGAGTTGCATGAGACATATTTACCCTGCACTTGAACTAAAAAACCCATTTGCCTTTTCAGATACCAGCTCTGGGATAGAAATTGGAATAGTTATTGGCAAGCACTGGAGAGTGTGGAGGCTGATTCCTGGCTGGAAAATGCTAAATGGTAAATGAGACATTGGATGGGCTGAAGCAGTTGGGTTCGAGCTACTCACCTACACACTCGCAACACTCCTTAATGATAATGGACATGTCATCATCCATGGAGACAACACAGGAGTGGTTGAAGGCTGGTGAAGCATAAACACAGAAACAACAAGGTCAATAGAGTTTTCAGGAAGATCAATGAATTCATTCACAATCTTACCTACACTTTCAACGTTGTCATGGTATACATTCTGAGCATCTCCAATCCAGCAGACAAACCTTCTAGAGGAATATATATGGACCAACAAGCCTTCTTCTCCCCCCAATCAGCATTCCAAAAGAACTCAAACCTTTCATCATTGATGCCACAGAACTGCTCTCAACCACCAAAATCTGTCTCCTGCATAACAGGAGTTAGTCTGCCCTAGCAGCCAAGCTTATCAATAGCCAGTTCATCAAGTAACAGGCAAGTGAGCAAGTGAGAGTTAGTAAGGAAGAAGAGGAAGTTCTCATCAGTAGAGCACTCCTCGAGGGCTGAGGAGAAGAGCAATCACTTCAATGCACCCCTACCAGTCACTAACAAACTGCTCCAGTCAACCCCACAAAGCTATAAACCAGATTTAACCCCCTGACCATCAATTCTATGCCCACACTGCCTTGCAAGAGATTGCTTGAGACTATGGGTACCAGCAGGAGGTAGCACTAGACAAACAGTAGTGTTAGCAGATCAAACCTCTAGCCATGAAATTTTGGACACCCAATTAGAGCACATCCTTGATGTGATAGGTTCATCTTGGGCTCAATCAATGAATGAAACATATGGAGCAGGCTTACTTGTGTTCTATGTCTTCTGTGACACAAACAACATCACCAAAGACAAATATTGTCCAGCGGCACACAGCCTCCTTCTTGATTTCCTCTGTAGTTGCGCTGGATCCTACTCAGGATCATCTTTGACAAATTATGCAGCAGGGCTTAGAGCATGGCATTTGCTACATGGGAGATCCTGGTTAATCCCACCAAACAAACTCAAAGCAGTTCTAGACGGAGCAATGGCATCAGCACCAGAATCATCCAAACATCTGAAAAGGCTGCCATTCACGCCAGCGTACCTAAATTCTATCAGAGAACAATTGGACCTTGACTTCCCATTGGACGTGGCCATTTTTGCTTGTCTAACAATGACTTTCTATGCCATAGCCAGACTAGGAGAGTTCACTGTGAGCTCAATCAAAGATTTCAACAAGAACACGTGCTCACAGAGATGGCAAGGAATTTGACAATTGCACAAGACTATGAGAATTACTAGGTGACTCCACTATATGACAGTTGCCTGCAGGAAGGGGAAGTAAGTAAAAACTATCTACTGAGAGTCCTTATATTGTAGTGTGTGAATATGCAGAATGCATAGGCGAGAAATGTGGCAATGTAAGCACAGCGCATTGTATCTGTAGGTAATGGGACACTAGCGCTGCACAACACAATGATACATGTAATAAGATTTGTGATGATAGCTTTAGCAATGATATCAATGAGAATTAATGCACCAGTGGAGGTAAGTGGACATAGACAGGATATGGGGGAGCACGATACCGACATTGGACCAAATTCTGCATAAGCACGTGACAAGCGATGGCAGCCATGGGAGTTTGTTCAGTCTGTTAGCTCCATTATGATTACCAAGAGAAAGTGAGTGTAAGCACTCATATCCACCCAGCGCTAATGGGATTGTCACAGCGCTGCACTTACATTGCTACAGTTCTTGCCTATGCATTCTGCATGTTCATGCACTATGATAAAAGGACTCTCAGTACATAGTTTTTACTTACTTCCCTTCCCGCAGGCAACTGTCATATAGCAGAGTCACCTAGTAATTTTCATAGTCTTACGCAATTGTCAATTCCATTGCCATCTCTGTGATCACATGCTCACCATCCATGACATTGCCATTTTGACACAGTTCATCAAACATTTTCTCTGTTTTCTGCTGACAATACTCCATCTCTTCAGCCAGCACTCTTTGGATCACAATAAAGTGCCTGAAGTTGTGAACCGAGGGGAAATGTGGTTGTGACTGCACAAGGGACTTTCTCCTTGCCTCCACTTTGCTCGAACCTGATGGGATCATAGCAAGCCTCACTACAGATGCTACACATAAGTAGATGTGAATTGGGACCTGTGAATGCCATGCAACTGTTGATACACATGTGGTGTTCGATGGGATCAATACTGCTGAGTTCTGTGACATGTTTCTTGACCTTGTAGAGCAATGGAAAGCCTTCATCATTGTCAGGAGATGTCATGCACATGAGTTTACTGTAGTTATGTAGTCACAATCTGCATGAGTGAGGTTCAGATAGAGTTTGATTGCTGTTGCAGTAACATTATCATTGATGGTGGTAGGTTTGCTGGGAGGATTTCGCAAGTGCTTGAGTGCATTGGCAGTCATTCCTGTTCCTGGGTCATTGAGGGAGGCTACTCTGAGTGCATCAATGTACATTACAGAGTGGCAAAGACCGTCAAGTTTGATGTGACTATTTAACTCCTGTAGTATTTGTTCGTCCACATCAAGAGGCTCCAGATAATCCTCAGGTGCATCTTGGAGTGATGTATAACCCACAGGAGGGGATGGGCTTCGCTGAATAGGCTGCTGATGGTCAGAAAAATTGTCATGAGCAACATATTCATCCATATTTTCCTGACAGATGTTTTAATTAGTCCGGCTATGAAATTAAGATGAATAGTGTAAGTTTACAATGTTGTTGTCCACTGTGAGTTTGGCAGAGCTGTCCGTACTATTGGACTCAGAGTGTCAACTGGTTTTGTGCTGCAAAAACTGTGTGCAAAGGCCACCATCAGTGTCATGATTTTGTTTTTGCAGGTTCTCAAAGAATCCACAGAAACTTTGGCTGAACTGTGATTGTTGTGGAGGTGTATGAAATGGTGCATGTTTGTTGTAGGTTTTCTTACTGACTTTGGTGAGAATGCCATGGCAGTAGTGGAGACAGTCACAATAAGATTCCTGCATGAGTTTGGGTGCTCTAGGCATAGTAATTGATAGTATTCAAGGGGACTCAGGGAAGAGACATGTGGCACTGAGCTGGAAAAAGATGCAGATAGACTTTGCGTAAATTCCCAGCTCTGCATTGAGTGCATATTGCAATGTTGCTTGCTGTCTATCATGCAGGTTTGCAAGGTCATTTGCAAGACAATTGTGCAAAAAACAAGATTGACATTGCTAAGATGGTGAATTATTCCCATTTTCATGGTTCCTCGCTATTACTCTCAATTTACAAATTGCTACTTCGATTATTCTAGATTCCCCTCGTTCTAGTTCAAAGGACTTGGGGATCAAGACTCACACATCATGCAGGAACTCACATTTACACTTGTTTGCTCATATTGAGTCAAATCATATTTTTTCACATCTTACACAAAATGTCTACCCAAGGCAAAGCTCTTGTGAGGTTGGCCTAAGAATGACTATTAACATCAATTGGTATGTGCATACATGCACCTTAACTCTTTTTGCATTCTTATAGTCATTATTAACATATTCATGTAATTGTTCAGAGCATAGGTGTTGAGCACATATCTTCTCCCTCTCTTTCTTTCATGAGAAGAACACAAAGACCCTTCATGTGATGGGGAAACTCAGCAGAGGTCTCAGGCTGCCCAGTTTCCACTAGAGCCTTGCTGCCCTAGACTTCATTGCCAGGGAGCATTCTGCCCCATGGTAAGTAGCCTAGATGCTAGATGAACCATCTCCTTGAACTTATTGTTAATATTATATGCTATGTATTCACCAGGAGTCTGAACAGTTCCTGGCACATTAAATACATATATTCTAGAAAGGGTGTCAGATAATAGTATCAAAGGAATGCTGCTAGGTACAGTCCCACTTAAATGATATGCCATCCCCAGTCATCTCAGATATATAATATGCCTAATAGAATTTGGACTTTATAGATATTATTTACTGAACCCTTAACAAAGGTGGCAGTTTGTTGGTGTTTTCCAGTTCACCATGTTGTTAATTTTCTCTAGGTCCATCCAGATGCCATCACTCCCCACAATCTGCCCTAGGATCTTGATGATGCCACTCAAAAACTGGATCTTTTCTGACTTAAGTAAAGTTTCTCCTGGTCCAATATCTTTAGGACAGTTTTAAAATGTTCAATATGCTCATGCAGTGAGTACACAATCCACTTCCCAAGATGCTCACCAAACAAGTGATTCATCAATGCTTGGTAAGTCACAGATGCATTGCAATCACCCTGTTGAAGAATGTAATGTAGTAGTTAGCCATGCACTGGACTGGTTTGGTGCAGGTCTGTTAAGGTTGTACTCTATTGATATTGGATCTGATGGGTGTTGACCTTAGCTCATATGCTGTGCCCCTTTCCCAAGCACTGCCCCATATTTCAGAGGAGTATATGTAGCATATCCAAAGATCCAGATGACTATCATAGTGTATCTGAAGGTCTGGACAACTACTGTTACAAACTCGGATAGAGTTACGTCAATAAAGGCTAAGTCAAGATCAGGACCAACTGAAGTAGGACTTTGTTGGGCTAAGGACTCCCACAGGATCCGATTGTATAGACTCCAGCAGGATCTAGAGCTATTTGAGGTCAAAGGCTAGCCTCCTTCCCAAGGAGCTAGAGTTCAAGTATCAGAGAGAACCGAGTAGATTCAAGTTAGGGAAATACAAGTGGTAACTAGAGTCTTAAATAGGTAAAGGAAACAAGCACAGACCATGGGTAATAGTACAAAGAAGGAAGGTTCATGAGAAGTGCAGTCAGAATGAGTCAGAGATAGGGGAACATGAGGGATCAGCGATGTGAAAGAGAAGTAAGCGAAAGGGGAAACAAAGTGATATAGAAGCATAGTGGAATGGAAGAGAAGCATTCTGTGAGAAATGAATAGGGTGATTGTAACAACTACCATATGATATTCAAAGGTTTGGAGCTTATTAGACTGGAGTCCAGAGGATGGAAAGAGAACAATCTAAGATGATATTTGAAATGGGGCATTATAGGACATATACAAGAGTTTATATACTAGAAGACTAACCGAAGGCTATGCACAAAACATAAGTAATGTAGAAGCAACACTTACAAGTAAATCATAGGTTAGTGGATAGTAAGCATAGCCAGAAGTAAGGGTAACTGAAGCACCAGAAGGTAGAATATGCCAAGTAGAGGAAATAGGCTGTGCTTAACATTATATGAACAGGATATGAATTCAAAAGCTTATCCTATTGTATGGGAAGTGGATCTGTGCATCAGATCTGATCTGATCTTGGATCCAATACTTTGGACAAGAAGCGTGGATATATGGGATATGACAAGGTCACCCACTTGTCCTATCTCTGATGCATTCATCCTTATTAGATATGTGTATCTATACATGCCTGCCTTAAACTTACCTTCCATTCACTACAAATATGCATATTGTACTATGTAGCACTTGAATGTTAAAGACCATGCACACATGTATAAGGACAAGGTTGGGAGCAGGATATGGAAACTGGACAGAGTGTGAGTCTGGGCATCTGATCTAAAGATTCATGACTATATAATAAGTCCAGGATATGATATTGAATCATACTAGATTTTACCTTGAACTCCTTCACTTAGGTCCTCTAAGCTTAAATGATCTGATCCCTTAAATTCTAAAATACACCTGTTACACTTCCAGATGAGGTTTGAGCTCACACATGTTCTAGGCAAAGGTATATATGCACAAATATTCTTGTGTATGGTGACATTGAATGAGACCTCAACATCAACATACCCACTGTCAGGAAAATCATGCTGGAGGTAGTGTGACAGCAGAGGTATTAGTATGATGATATTTTAAGAGGTATCTGACTTATCTGTAACTGACTTTAGATGGGGTAACTAATATGTGTTTATTGTGAAGACCTATCTGTGCAGAAGTACTGATCTCTCTTGGTCTCTTAGTAGCCTCTAGAAGTGGCCCACTTCAATCCTATCTTAACACTCACTTACTATTGTATACCTCCATCTGCCATCATTAATGTAGGTCTAAAGTACAATTAATTAATTGGTTTGTTTTGAAATGATATAAGAAAGAGATAAATAAGTTTTGGGAATTTTGTAAGTGACTCATGTAATATTTAGACCATTGTTTGAGGTGCCAAGAGCATTTCTAATGCTTGGAAGAAAAAGTCACAAGTGAATAAGTTAGAAGTTAGTGGAAAAAGAGAGAACAGGCTAACTCTGGTCACATATATAAATGTATTATATAATCAAAAACAAATACTTCAACTATGGTTGCACTCCTCCAACACTTAAGATAAGTCTTCATAACAATCAACACTGTTAGGCCAAGTTAAATATAAACTATTTTTAACAATTAAGTTGTTCTCTACTATAGTAACATGATGACCATATACCTTAGAGAAGTTTAACTAATTGGTGTTTAAAACCAAGTTTAGAACTCATCCCTACTTTCACCTGGGCTCATCTCAGATATCCTATCTTCTGTGACATAATCTTAACTTCAGGTGTCTATTTAATACAAGAAAGTATTGACTAAATTATGTGAATGCATAGATCAAGTCTCTAATTGAATGATACAAAGCTTGCTCTGGTGAGGCACTGTATGTGGGAGTACAACAATCAGTTAATCCTTCTGTCTACCAATGACTGAATGAATGTAAGTAAGTAGTAATCCTGTTTTATAGACTGCTATTAGGCACATAGTTGTATTAGTATAGACTATAAAGGATATAATGTGGACCATATTGTGGGATTTTTCAATTATGCTTTCTTGATTCTGATATATCTATGTCTTTTGTGGGGTTCTATAAGTATGGCTGGCCAGTCTTTTCAAAATTTCTTCCCATCTTAGCAACACTTGAAATCTTTCAGTAAGCTCAAATATCCTCTGCTTCAGTTCTCTTCATCCACTTGAAGCTGACACAACTGGGTCACTGTTCCATCTTGCACATAATTTCTATTGACCCTACTTTCCACTAGGCAGTATCAAATTCTGTGAGTGGAGTTCAATGTTGCAATGGGCACAAAATATGTAATGTATCAATGCACTGCTGCATAGCATATTCATAAGCTTTTGAACCAGCACTCTTGGGCATGTCTTGTGGTTGGTATCAACAACCACAGATAATGAGACCAGCAATCCATTTGCTGGATTTATTAAAGGAAGTACATTTCCAGTGAAGTTTAGGATGTAAGTTTATTTCATTTTGTTAGCCATCAAGCACTAATGGTTGTCTAGTTTATGTAAATCATCCTCAATCCATGGAAGGTCCTCCTTGACTGTGCTGAGGAGTGAACAATACTTCATTCTTTGCAGCATTGCAGAAATCACTGCATTCATAGGTCTTTTGTTCATATTTTGGATTTAAGGTGGTGGCTTAATGAAACCAAGTTACACATTACTGCCAGCATTACCTTCACTACTGTCCAATTTCAGCTGAGCTCTACATCTCATCTGCTTCTTACATTTGTCAAACAAATTTTGGTTGAACATTTCTCAATCTCAGACATGTTTCATCACATGCTGGCCAATTGTATGAGCTTAGCTGACACACAGATGTGATTTTGATGGACAAGAGAAGGAATGCTCAAGCGCTGACTATTTCAAAAGTTAGCTGGGCATATGCAGACCATTAGCCTTGGGGACAATATTTGCCCATCCAGTGTCTAGACTGTGGATGGATTGACTCTTAGCTATCTGCCACCAATGGAGGTGTATATGCCTTTGAATGCACTAACACATATTGCAATAAGATGCTGACATTTCACCAACCTGAAAGCTCCCAGAAGTTGATTCCAGGGAACACTGTTAGTAGCTGTTGGTCGCTTATACTCTTAATATCCAGTACTTGAACCAATGTTTGCATATCTTCTCTTGCTTTACATCCATCATGCTTGAGTTCAATACATTTAGTTAAATGTTTGAATTCAAACTCTTCTAGCTGTGGAGTTGATGAGGGACTATGCACTCATGCATTGGATGATATATGAAATTTGTATACTAAAATGTCACTGAATCTCAAGCATACACAAAACTGTTTTATAGATTCACAATGCATATATAATATTTAACAAGAACTCTGCAAGAAATCTGGTTTGTAACACTACTCAAGATAGTTAGAATATCAAGACCTAGACAAGGAATGAAAGGAAGTATACAAGCTAGGATGTCAATCCAGAGCTAAATTAGCATATAGGAACAACCTCTTTCATGAAGAATACTGCAAAGCATGAAACACTTTCTCAGAGTACATAAAGAAGGCAAAAGAATCCCACTGGACCAGTTAGCTGGAAACTATGTCCCTATCTAGGGTATGGAACTTCCACAACTATGCAGCAAGCAACCCAGAGGACCAGATTCACTTAATAATAGCAACTCTCAAAGACCTGACAAACAAACACCAAGACACTAAGCAGGACAATAAGAGAAAGAGCAAACTTCTCTATGATATTTTCTTCAAACCTCCCCTAGATAATGACCATGTTGATTCCAATTTTTCCAATCCCCCATCCATATGTAAATTTTCACTAATTATGAATGAGCAGATATCTAGGGCAATCACCAAACTCTCCCCTCATAAAGTACCAGGTCTAAGTGGGATAAGCAATAGTGTCTATATGCACTGCACAGCACAACTGATACCTTACATGGGACTGATATTTCAAGCCACATTTATGCTAGAAATCTACCCAGACCAATAGAAGAAGTCATCAACAATAGTGCTCTGCAAGCCAGGAAGGCCCAACTACAGCTTACCTAAAGTATACAGACCCTAGCACTATGTGACTCATCTCATGCAAGGAGTGTTAATCTTCACATCCAAGTTATGTGGATACATCATATTATTTATCAAACCCTCTTTAATCTTACCCTGTGCTTTTTTTCATGATCCTCTTTCCCTGATCAATGATTTTCAGAGTTGTACCATATGCTTTCCTGCTTGCTCCAGCCTAGTGAGTTTCTCTTGGATGTATTTATACTGCATCTGTATTGTCAAAGTCTACTTACACAATGATACTGATGTCTCCAACAGTGATCTCTGATGATGACACACCTGTCACCATCACCATGCAAGCAAAGCACACTATCATTCCATTATAAAGTGGTAAAAATGTCTAATCCACTCTCCAACCCACGTTTATTAGTGACTCACTCAGCACCAACTCACAACATGCTGGCAAGCACAATTTCATTTATCTATCATAGCTACTTCGGTTTTGAGCAAGTGAGCTTTTTCTGCTGCAGCTCTAACTGTCACAAAATGTTGTAACCATTTGAAGGGTGATATTGTCAGTTCCTGATTAAGACGTTCAGTTTGTCCATCAGTCTGAGGGTGATAAGTGGTGAAGGGTGCAATAGTGCAGTCAAGAAGTTTAGCAAGGGCATGAGAGAACTTTGATATGAATTGGGGGCCTCAATCAGAGATGATCTTATCGTAGAGTCCAAATCGCCAATAGACATATTTGAAGAAAAGTTTGGCTACCCCTTCTGATGTGATCATTGTGATGCACAAACTTGGCTAGGTAGTAGAAACACTCCATAACCAATATGTGGCCAATACCCTGCCTAGCTGCTATATCCTAGAAGACAGTGTTTGACCCTAAAGGGTTTCCTAGGCTCAAGCTCAGAGGTAGTGAAAATCCATCAAACTTCAGACTGGTACTGGTGAAAGGGAAACATGCTTATATAAGCCACAAAAGTAATGAATGTAAAGTAAGTAAGTAAAGCTAATATCAGCCCAAAGAAAACTTAATTGTCACATCATTTTCAAGCAAGGAATAATAATTACCCCCTTACTAAGGCCATGGTCTACCACAACCATGATAGAGTTGAAACTTCCAGATGGAGGGAGATCAGTGATCAGATCAACAAAGAGGAAGGTAAAGGGGATAGTAGTGGTAGAGGGGATTGGAACAAGAGGTGGTGTCACTGGGTGAGTATCAGATTTCATTTGCTGACAGAGGGTGCAACCCTCGACATATTTACGGACATTAGGTGCTGAGGCCAGACCACCAGAAGTCACGCTTGATGAGTTCTTCCATCTTAAAATGGCCAGGGTGACCCGCAATGGGGTGATCATGGAGTCAGCAGAGGAGGTCGTGTCAGGCAGAAGGAGAGATGTAGGCATGGCCCTTGGGTTGCATGACCTTATCTTGCTCTTTTCATCCAACTTGAATATCAACAATATTCAGATACTGTATTGTGTTATATGAGAATGTCTTACAATACTGCTGGATTCACTATACTAGAAGCTGCTACAAGGCACAACATCTCTCTAGAGCACCTCATGTGGACAAGCATGACAAATATGCTTCTGAAAAACTTTTCAATTCATGTCACTGGGCAGAGTCTGGAAGGATCATCAGATGATTGAAGAACATGTTATAAAAGTACTTGATCATGTTAGTATGGTCAATGCATGTGTCTCGGTATTAATATGGTGTTCAATGCATTTCGATACTTGAGTGTGGGAAGGAGAAATTCTGTACTAATCTATATTCATCCAGTTTGCCTGGCTTGGGAATTATGGACATATATGCTATGATTGGAAGGGGCTGATGAGGCATTTGAGTGTTGCCTGAGAGAATATGCCTATATGTCTATTTTTCTGAAGCTCTTTCTGGATGATGGAATGAAACTGGGAAAGGTATTGATTGACAGAGTCTTTGTTTGGTGGAGTTTGTACATGTAGGAAAATCTAACATAAAACCTGTCTGGAAACCTTCTGGAATTTTTGCAAAGTGACCCAGTGCTTTGGTGTCATGAAGCACTCACTCCTAAGCCTTGGCAATATATGGAGTTAGAGGCTTATGCTTTCTGAGCATGAAAACAGTGCTGGGCTCCATGTTCAGGGAAATTGCAGCCTGAGCAGAGGTACTTGTGGCTGTGCTGGCACTGTTGCAGCTTTCTTCATGCTGCCAAGCAGTGCATAGTTGTCAACCATCTTTGGTCCATAGTGCTTTCTTGATGTGCTTAGAGAAAACATCATAGAGGTTATCCCATGTTCAGAGGGCTGAACAATCAACTGTGTGGTGTGGGTTGCATCCCAGACAGATGGTGCAGCAGGGGAGGATGATCGGTCTGTTGTTTGTATCTCGAAAGGAATAAGCTTTCTTCTTCTGGTCCCAAGACTCGGTGTTAGGTGACAATGGTCTCTTTTTCTGCTAACTGACCATGAAGTTGCATTCTGATTGGCAGCTGTGGCCTGGTTGGCATAGGTTGTAAGGTGCATGGAACCTCTGGACAAGTATGGGAAACTTCCAAATGAATACTGGAAATCTGATGGAGTTTCTGTTATATCCCGGATTCCGGACCTATCCTATAGATTGGATGTATGAACTAATCCTTAGATTAGAATCCCAGACTTCATCCATAACCAGTTCCAGTCTCATCCACTATCACAATTGTCCAACTACCGCTCATCCATCCAATCCGATATGCCTATCCACTCCGGATCCAATCCGATAAGCTTTCTTATTCATTACCTGTCCATATAACGTTAACACAGCCTATTCCTTTATTTGGTATTCTCTACCTTTCGGATAACCAGTTCTATACTTACCTGATATCTTCGCTACTTGTCTATTACCGGTACTCAGTTGTTTACCTATCTGTTATGCTTACTGATCCGTTATCCTTTGACTGTGCTAATGTACATAGCCTCGGACACTGCCTCTGATTATTCCATTAGCTACCTACAGTATATAAACTCTTGTAAATCTCGATAGATCCTCAGTTTGAATATTATTGTCTTGCAGCATTATCATCCTCACGCATTAGTGTTGTAAGGATCCTTTCTCTATCCTTCAGGCCTAGGGATTGATTCCCTAGGCCAGAGCTCCGCTCTTCCGTGTTTCCGGATATTGTCCATTTCCGGATCCTATCTCAGGCCTAATGGATTGTATCCTTAGGTCAAAGTTTTGCCTTTCCGATACTCATACTCTTTCCGATCCTTATCCAACTCCGTCTCTACCTAAGGGTAGTCTATATCCGTCCACATCTGCTCCGGAACCCCTATCCGGAACTCCGGACCACTATTCCTGCCTTGGACTGTGTCCTTTGCATTATCTTCACCCTATGTCTTCACTAAGGATTGATATGTGTGGTTATTCCACTTTCTATCAAGTGGATGGAACTCCATCTGAGTTTCCAATACTTGTCCAGAAGTTTCCCGCACTCATCCGGATGGTTCCCGCGCTCATCTGGAAGTCCTTCGGACGCTCCACCAGAGTTGTCTGCCTCCAAAGTCCTCCAGACTTATTAGGACCTTATTGGACTTTATCCAAAATTAAGGGCACTGTACTCAGGTGAGGGGCACAGCGTACGAGCTGAGGCCAAAGCCCTTCTGAGTTAGTCATTTTCACCCCTCTGAGAGATTGTATGCACCTGTGTGCATGGTCTTTAACAGTTTCATCCATTTGATAGGAAGTGGAATACTGTGTGGTTCAATCCTTAGTTGAGACAGAGGGTGGAGATTCTGCAAGGGACATAGTCTAAGACAGGAGGAGTGGTCCAGTGTTCTGGATAGGGGTTCTGGAGCAAACACATATGGAGTTAGACTACTCTTAGGTAGAGACAGAGTTGAACAAGAGACAGAAGGTGTCATATCCCATACATTTGCACTTTTCATCCGGCCTGCATTTGACTTGTAATAAGTGTTGCTTATATGTTGCTTATACTTTGTGCATAGCCTTCAGTTAGTTCTATCATATATAAACTCTTGTATATGTCCTGTAGTACCTCAGTTCAAATATCATCTTAGATTATCCTCATTCTGTTATCCAGACTCAAGTCTAATAAGCTCTTGTCACCCTCCGAGACTTAAGGATTGTATCCAATAAGTCTAATGCATCCGCCTCTATCTTTGGATAGTCTACACTCTGTTAGTTTCTTGTCTAGACTAGTCTATATACTTTCATCTGATATCCAGACGCGTTTCAGATAGTAATACAATACTTATCCTTATCTTTGGATATCATACAATAGTCGTCTGGACCTTTAGATACACTACTATATACCATCCGGATCTTTGGATACAATATGTGTATATCTTTCTGAAATACTGGGCTATACTCAGGAAAGGGGCACAGCATACGAGCTGAGGCTGAAGCCCCTCGGATCCAATACCCTTTGAGTATGACCTTAACAGAAGGAGTGCAAGTGCTGGAATGGCCAAAATCCAATCTAAGGATACACTGAGATAGAATCAAGAAATGGATCAAATCCAAAAACTCAGAAGATCAGAGCTCCAGCCCAGGAAATCAATCCCTAGGCCCAAAGGATAGAAAATGGATCCTTACAACATTAATGTGAGAGGATAATAATGCTGTAAGACAATAATATTCAAACTGAGGACCTATGGAGATTTACAAGATATTATATACTGTAGGTAGCTAACAGAATAATCAGAGGGCAGTGTCTGAGGCTATCTACAGAGTGCAGTCAAAGGCTACTATAAGTCTGTACAGTAATGGAAGCAAGATCAGAAATGAAACATAACAGATCAGTAATCAGAACAGATAGGTATACAAGTGAGTACTAGTAATAGGAAAACAAAGCAGTGAAGATATTGGACAAGTATAGAACCAGTTATCCTGAATCAGGGGTATGTCTAAATGGGGCTGAGCACTGATTTTCAGATCGGATGTGTTGTATGATTCTCAGACAAGATGTAGAGATCTTGCATAGATGGAAAGCAGGATGAGTGAAGAGCAGATGAGCACTAGTTGGATGAATGGGAGTTGGATGAGTGGAATAGTGGGATGAGTCTGGGATTGGTATGGATGAGGTCCAGAGGTCTGGACATTATGTAAGCAGACTATTGTATGCATCTGGAGGTCTAGGTGTGCAGTGATATGGATATACAAAGGTATGAATTCTGAGAAGATGGATGTACAAGGGCATAGATATACAAAGTTGCAGAGGGGTAGAGGTCTAGAAGTCCAGAAGGTATGTAAGCAGGCTGGCTGCATGCGTCTGGAGGTCCAGAGCTCAGGAGAACAGATGTCTGGAGGTATAAGGACAAGGATGGAAGCAGAATATGGAAACCAGATAGAGTACAAGTTGAGGAATCTGATCTAAGGATTAGTCTGGAAATATAACTATATGATGGGTCCAGAATCTGGGATATGACAATGGTAGAGAGTAGGAAGTAGCCCAACATAGCACGTATCATGCATTTGGATCCATATTCTCCACATGTGCAAATGAAGATTGCAATTTCTCAATGACAGACACCATTGGGGTGTCTTTGATGGATAACATGGTTCAGATGATGTGTGGTGATGTAGATATCACAATCTGGCTAGGTACTAGCTATAATAATGCAAAACCAGTATAAGTGAGTCTCAGCTCTACCTAGCTGCTATACTCACAGAAGCAAGAGCATTCAACCCTCAAAAAGACATAAGAAAAGCAAGGATCCACAAGTGATACTGATCAACCCTGTTGAAATGTGATGGAATGCAATGTAATGCAATGTAATGCAATGAAATGTGATGAAATGCAAAGTAAGTGCAAGAAATGCACTGAAAGTGCATGCTGTGTTATAACACATTTAAGGACATAAAAATATGAAATGTGTACTGTAGAGATGAACAATCATATAACTAACACTCCCCCCTGATTATGCACCTCTTACAATCAAGAGCTCCCCCCTAATTGGACAAGTCCCATCATTTGACGCAACACATCCACTTTGACTTGAGGCAGGGTCTTGGTCAGAATATCTGCAGGTTGCTCTGCAGTGGGGACAAAGGTGGGGGAGATTTACCTGTCTGTCCACCTCATTGCACAGCCAGTAGTAGCATAATTATATACTCTAGGTAGCTAACAGAATATTAAGTGGGCAGTGTCCAAGGCTATGTACATAGCGCAGTCAAAGGATACTATAAGTCTGTACAGTATGGAAGTGAGATTAGAAATTGTCATATCCTGGATTATGGACTATTATATATTTGTAATTCTGGACTAAACCTTAGATCAGATTTCTAGACTCGCACTCTGTCCAGTTTCCATAATAAAGTTATACAGTACCTAGAGCCCAGAGTAAGTTGCCAAAGAGGCAGGAGCACTGGACTCTAGGATATGGGTAATGTTTTGTAAACAAATGTAAACAGATAAGCAATAAATCAAAGGGAAGGAATAACTCAACCTAGAGACATTCTATGGAGGTCAGGGAGTCAAGTATATATGGAGTGAAATGTGGGGAATATTATAGTAAGTAATCTGGAATCAGGGGCATACCTATATGGGGCTGAGCGCTGATTTTCAGGTCAGATGTGTTGTATGATTCTCAGACCAGATGTAGCAATCTTGGATGGATGGGAAGTAGACAAGTAGAGGGCGGATGAGCAATAACATTGGAAATCAATGAAGTTTGAGGAAGTAATGGAGATGTGATCAATGCAGCTTGGTCTATATCTATTAATGATTATATGAGAAAGGTTGTTTGTATGACATTGTATGCACCATCCCTGTGATGCTTATCAGGACCTCTATCATGATCATTCTATTATATATCAATGAAAATATAAATTATTGCACAAGATGGGCGTGCCTTTGGTGGGGTCACCAGAGATGATGTCCTTTTCACTTTGGAAATATTGTGTCACCTACACTTGCTGCAGGCTAGACAGGATGTGCACTGTCTTTGATGATCATGGAATCTAAGGCTTCAGTTATTGCAATGTCATCATTAAGTGATCCATCTGCATCATCGTCCTAAACATCCACAAATTCTGACCAGAATCGACTGTATTTCTCATCATCCTTTAGTGCTTACCAGAGAATATCCATGTCTACTAATATCCTATATCACAATCAGCTTTGGTCCACCACAGATATTAAGTCTTACTGTGCTTCTACTGCTGGAGGGGAGTTGCATGATAAGCACCTCAGGTGACTAGTGCTCACATCTGAGCTAGCCATAATTTTTCCAAGTGTGTGGAATATATGACACATATACCAAGGATTTTTTTCCATGTGTACAATTGCAGTGTACATTGCCTTCAATACAGCAAGCACCTGAGGTTTGACAATCTCTTGAAACATCTGGCTCAGTCTACAACCTTGCCATCAAACCAATTCCCCATGTTGTCAGGTGGTAATAACAACCCCATATAACTTTGTACTGCATATATAGCAGTCACCTTGAGGTCCAGGCAATGTGGAAATGTAGTTAAGTGTGTTAGGATGCTGAGATACTCAGGTGTGTTTAGGAGCATCAGGAGGTGCTTGATGGGCTTCATTTAATATGTCTCACAGTGAATGTCCATTTGCAGTGAGCCATGAAGGGGCTTCAAAAGAGCATGCTGAATCACTCCATCCTTACAATATGTGTACAATGTTAGATTCTGATTGTGTAGACTCATGTAGAGAAGCACTAGTAGTAATGTTAATTCTCAAAACCTTGGTAATGCACACTGATCTTGCAGTAATCATACATAATATGATATAAGGTAGTCTGTCCATTGTGATTCTAATTCATGGACATGTCATGTTTATGAGAAAGCTATATGATGCATTGTTGACATTGGCCTAGCACCCATTCACCATATGGCAATGCATAGGAGGTAAATATATGGTGGTACTAATTTTATAGTAGCTCAATTGTATGAATAATACATCTGAGAACAATTATTGTAAGGCTGATTGAATAGCTACCTTTCAAAGTGTGGCTGTGGGATATATAATATCACTACTTGGATATCAATATGTGATGACTGGAAGCTTGTTGATGCAGTGGTAGTGTCTCCTAAGAATCTGTGGCTGGCTGATTGCAAACAACCATTGTGGAAATGACCAGTGAGTGGACATTGTGTATTGTTTGACACATTAAAAAGGCTAAGTCCAATCTAATATTTTCTCTTCCTATAATTTATTGCATTGATTCATGACTGTGGGCTTCCATCATCAAATGTCATGCCTTAAACAGTAAAATGCTATGATTACCATATCTCCTGACCCATCTCAATCTCAGGCCATATCCTACACACACTAAGCCCTCACTGCAGGATTTCTGCATCTACTATGCAACTGGGAGGTGTAGGATGCTAGAGTGTGCATGGTGCACAAGAATCTTTCTCTAAACCTACAGTGTCTGAGACTGTTTTCATGATAATGCTGTCACCACACCTTCTATGAGACTTAGAGTCTACCATCATAGGGTATTCTCAAGTGCTCAATTTGCTAGACTGAGCAGGTCTACCAACTGGTTCATCAACACATTGCTCGATGTATTCAACTCATGGAGTACCATCTCTATTGTTATGTTCTATGTATATGAATGAGTAAATGAGATGCCTCTGAGAGAGAAATTGTAGTCATTAGAATGATGAAGAGGACATCATTCAAGTAGTCTACTCTTTAGTATAATAGCAGAAACATGAGCATATAACTATAAATGTAAACTAATTTGTCTGAAAGGAATATCAGGATGTAGTGTGATCAACCAAATTGATGGTTTTGTCTTTTATCCCAAATAGCAATGAGATTCTGTCTCAGCTGTCTTATAACCTGAGCCTAACAGGTTCCTGAATGTCATGTTTCTGATGGTCAGTTTTCTCTTCTAGATGCTTTATCCTCCTTGCGGAATTTGAGTATTTTGTTCTGATATTCAACTTCATCTTCCAAATCTTGAATGCAGTTGTGGTATCATTAAAGGTCTTTGTCATGTTTGATCTTCATATCTTAATCTTGACATGCTGCTTGTCTCTCATCACTTGAAGTGCTGCTTCATACTTCTCTATCATTTTCTGGAGCTCTTGGCAATCCCCGCTATGATCATTTTCAAGGTATTTAATATAGGCTTCTAGTCTTTTGATTAATGGAATGAGCTTGGTAGGATAATCATTCCTTGGTGAGGGGACCCAGGAGATGGGGACAATATGTATCATAAGAATTCATTGTCCAGACCCCTAAGTGAGTTATGGAGAAAGAACATAGAGTTTGTCTGGGATAAAAGAAGACAGGAAGCATTTGAGACTTTAAAGAAGTTGGTGGTACAGTATTTGCCTTGTGATTCATTAACTATAGTCTTGGAGATAGGTGAGTGTCTTTTGTGCTCCTAAGTGAGCTAGCAGTAAGTGGGTGTGTCCACAATATTCTTGAAGAATGGGTCTAAATGGTACTGATATCTTATATCTAGTCCAAGTTTACCTTTGTGTTATCTCATGTCTGCAACATTAAGTAAGTCAGTATTATAAAAGATGAACACTAATGAAGATAGTGGGCAGCCTTGGTCTACTCCACCTTCAACTTTGAAAGAGTTTGAATGATAGTCATCAAAGACTAGTGTTGTTGATCTTCCATCTAGTCTTTGTGTGTACCAGTCAATTGTTTTTTTGATATGCTGGCCTTCTTGAGGTTATGAAGGAGTTTGCTGATTACCATGCTAGAGAAAGCTGCCTTAGTGTCAAAAAGAGTATTGAAACAAAACCTTCTTTTGATGCCTATGCATCTGTAATAAATTTCATTATTAAATGCAAAGAGTCCATAGTCGAGCATCTGAGTCTCCCTCTAAATTTTATTAAAGCTAACAGGTTGTGTTGTTCTGCTATGTAGATCAGATCATTAGCAGTACATGAGGACAGTATCTTGGCTATGGTGTCCAGCAAAGTAATGCACTTTGGAACTAAAGGTAAAAAGGTGAATAAAGGAATGAGCTGAAAAATATATCAGCATCAATTTCTAAGATATGAGGGAGCTTGATGAAATATCAAGATAATATATACTTTGCTCTGTAAACAAAATTGGCAATAAAGTAAATCTGACCTTTTTTTGTCAGCAAATCAAATTTTGAGCAAAGCCAACAATCAACAGTTGGGTTCACAGATCAATCAATTATGGTAGGCATACCTGTTAACTGTTGACTGCCAATTGTTGATGTTGATTTTGTTCAAAATTTGATTTGCTGACAAAAATAGGTTAGATTTTACTTTATTGTCAATTTTGTTTACAGAGCAAAGTATATATTATCTTGGTTGGACTTTTTCCTGTAAACTGATATTGTTTTTTTTCCATTATATATCAGAGGAACAAAAAAGTGGAAATAGAAAGAACATAGGATGTTATAAGTTAAAAACACTTTAGAATATGATCATAATCAAATTACTATTTTGCTTTCATTCACAGATAAAAATTCCCCATCTTGATTACAATGAAACAAAAAGATTAGATAATAATCACAGTTGAAATTTACTCAAAATATAAGTTTGTAACTTGTTGAGAATGTGTTCATTATGCGACCCCATGGAAAAATGATAACAAAATCATATCTCAGAGTATATATGATGGCTAGTCAAAATGTGTAGATATGTTGAGCAGAATTTATATGTAGAAATACAGCTCAAACTGATATAAACTAATGAAAATGCAAGCAAACATTTAATTTTTGTTATCATTTTATACTAAAACTAAAGGTGACCCAAGTTTGTCTGAGATCACACTGGGTTCAACTTTTTACCTGTGGGCAAATTGGTTTCTGCCCCCAGTGTCTTCAATCAAATCTGACTTAGGAGTGTGAGGGAGAGAGAGGGTAAGGTATTGCCTTGCCTTTGGCTTATATTCACTTTGGCTAGAGAAAACCATAGAGAAAAGTTCAAAGCTTTACAAAAACCTATCTAAAGGCCTTGGTTTCTTCTATTCTCATTGTATTATTAGTTCTGTGTTATTTTCTCTAGTATTTCCTTTATTTATTTTTCTATTAGGATGCTTTGACCCACCAGATACTTCACAAAATTGTATCTACAGGGTATGATGTCATAATGATGTCATAGGACTCCACAGATACTCCTGCAGGTATTTGCTGACAGAAATGATGTCATAATAATGTCATCAGTCCTAGAATATTCTAGGGAAAGTTCTGGAAAGTCCTGCTCCACACTGATGTCATTACTAAACTATTGTGATAATGGGCATCCTTGTAGTGAAACTACAGAGGATCATCATGTTGTCTTAACACTACTGAGGGTCTGGCAGTAGGCAAGCTGCAGCAAAGGGATGAAAGACACTGCAATGGGTATAGCTTTGCAAAGCCATTGCAGTGACTAATGCAATGATCTATGCTTTTATTTTGAACTTAGTGGAAGTGGACAATCATCAGATTTTTTATTTATGGAAGTCTCCACATTTCCAAGACTTATGTGCTGATTCTCTGAACCCTTATTTAGCCTTTTCCTTCACTGCAATCAGACAACCACCTCAACATTAACAAGACTTATTCAACATGATTAGGTAAATTTTTCTTGTAAGTCTGAAGTCATACTGTTCCTACATGCAATGATAACAGCTCAACTGTTTCTCTGCTGTTATCAGGTAAGTTTATGGCTCATAATCTTTTTTTCACACAGTGTTGGTGCACAAAAGAGAGAGGGAGAATAACATATAGTAAGTCCTTGTTACACCCTTGGTATATACACCATATTCTCACAGACTGAAGCACCAGCATGATGTTTTTGAGAATGTTATAAACACTCAGCTTCAGTCTACCATCAAGGTGAATGTTTCACATGATATGTAATTGTCTACAAATCATGAACTTTACCACCTGAGCAGATATGCTCAGTTGTCTTGGCACAAAGTATGAGGCAGATGTATTCAGTGCAAGGTTTGTGAGATGTAAGGCAAGTCCAGTTTGATTTACTGTTTCCATATTTATTTACAGGCATGATTTCAGAGCTCTGCTTCAATATTCATTATGGAGAAATAATGTGCACAGAAGACAGTCCACCCTACTAATTAGCATGATTATACATGTATATATAACTCTCTTGTTATTTGCATCTAGCTATCCTTCTATTAATATTCACAAACATGATAGCCCTACTACCACCACATACATTATTATTATAAAGTCATCTCATCCATCAAATAGTGCATCTAAAACAGTCAGTGGAAATGGCTGACTGTAGGAGTAAGCCAGGCTCCTTCCCAGCCACTGCTTCGAGTGTGGAGGGTGGACTATGAGGGAGGGGTGTGAGAAACCATGCACAAAAATTCAAACCCAGCATAACCTCATTCCCCTCACACTCTCAGCAGTGGCTGGAACATAACACATGTAAATATTGTCAGCCACAGTGGCTGGAACAGCGGCAAATGAAATCTATTGGTGTAGAATGATATTAGGGTTAGAAAATATCTGGTATTAATATTGCTGGAGTTCAAAAAAACAGTATGGAGATTCCTTCGCTATCTCAGATCCGATCTGTGACACAGGCAAAATTTGGAGTCAGACCTTGTTTATGGCAACTAAAGGTTGCAGAGGTGTTATTGAAAGGTGACTGCGATGTACTCTGTACTGCGGGGACAGGAATGGGCAAGACATTAGCTTTCTGGATACCTTTGTTATTTCGTCAAGGTATTCAAATTGTCATCACTCCCCTCAATATGCTTGGCAAACAGAATGCTGCATCACTCGCAAAGGCAGGAATAAGAGCCATTTCAATAAGCAGCGAGACCGCAACACCTGCAAATTTCACTGTGAGTATGACTTTCAAATCATCAAGTCATTTGTTCACTGGATAATAACAAAGGCTATTCGCGCACTTCAATATCCAGCAGTCCCCATTAGCCCCGAGCAAATAATGAAACTGAATGGTGAATTTGAAAGGCTGTTAAAAATGATCTGTTCACAGCTCAGATCATCAGTGTTATCATCGATGAGGCACACTGTCTTACCGATTGGGGAGAGTTCCGTCCAGAGTATAAGGAGCTTGGGTGTCTTCATTATATCCTGCCATTTACCATCCCTATCATGATTACATCCGCGACACTTACAAAATATACACTCACTAATGCGGTGTGCCTCCTCCATATGCATGCGGACAAGCTGACTGCTATTCGACATTCAACAGATCACCCAAACATAAAAATAGGGGTATGAAAAATAAAACATGCACTTAGCAGTTACAATGACTTGGCGTTCTTGATTCCAGCGGGTTGGAAAAAGGAGGATCAACCTCCCCCTAAATTCCTCATCTGCTTTGATGACATACAAGATGCAATCAATGCAATGCGTTCACTTAGGAAACGTCTCCCTTCCGAGTTCAGCAACAAAATTAAATGGTTCAACTCAGAGATGTCCAGTACTTACAAGGACACTGAACTTGAGAATTTTGTATCAGGAGAAACATGGGGTTTCTGTACAACTGACTCATTTGGAATGGTGAGGGACAAAAGGGTTAAATTAAATATATGACTTATGGATGGTTTAAAGGGTATGGATGTCCCAAATATCGAGCTCGTCATCCAATGGCGGGCAACTTGCCACCTTGCTACATTATGGCAACATTTTGGGTGCACTGTGAGAAACAAGGAGTTGATGGGGACGGCATTGCTCTTTGCTAAGAAAGAGCATTTTGAAGAAGAGCAAGAGGCAAGGGCCATCAGAAAAACTCAGTGTGACAATGCTCGAAAGCAGAAAGCAACAGACTCACTTGCAGCACAAAATAATAAGCATCATGCAGTCATCCCTTCAGAATCCCCTGCCAACAGTAACCACCCATCAACTTCTGCCCCCCAAGCAGATAATGAAGATTCTGCGATAGGAAGCGTCAACAGTGGTTTACAGGAGTTGAAGGATGTGATGGTAAACACTTACCAAGAGTTAAACAAGGCTGGTGTAAACAGCCAGGCTGCAAAACGAAAGAAGAGAGAGTTAGATCTTGGGATTGATTATCTTATCAATGCCAACCAATGGATGGGATTGATGTGCAGAAGGAAAATATTCAATGTCTGCTTTGATAATGAAGCGGCTGGTGAGAATTTTCGAATTCAATTGAACTGGACCGCACTCATGCCCAAATTTCAGACTTTGACCACCTTGACTGCAACCCAGAGCGCATTTTGGGCTGTTCACGCTGCCTGATATTACAGCCTATGATTTGCTGTGATATTCACCATCCCGACCATTTTTCTATTTACTCCTCCCCAGCTGATGAATCTTCTGTTATGTTACACCGATCACACCTTCCCAAGTACACAAAACAAGCATCTGACCTTGACTTGCAAGATGTCCTTGATGATTGGCGTGAGCAGAAAACTATTTCAACATATGGCTGGTCCCATCTAAGTGATCTTGGCCCCTCCCTTGTCCTCCCCAATTGCATGCTAGACCGCATTATTGACTGTGCTCATCACCACAAAATCAACAGCATACTCGACCTGAAGAAGGAGACAGGGTGGATGGACAGCGATAGGTTTGGCAATGAGATCATTACGCTTATTCAAAGGCATGCGCCACCCACCACCAGCCCTTTTGTCACAACACCTCTAAGACATCCATCCACTGGCAGTGTTCCAGTACTCGCTACTCCTTGTCCCACTGCAAGAACCAATGCTCCCAACTTGAAGCATAAGAATAAGTGTAGTGCCTGCAATAATGAGGGTCACAATGGTAAGTTTTCAGTTCTCAAGTTCCCCTAATTCTCATTGAAGCCTTTTTATTACCAGCATGCAATCGTGTTTGCCCTAGACATCCATCTCACACTGTACAGAACACATAAAATAATTGGTCCTAAACCAGCTCAATTAATACATCCTCTAGATCTGCTCTGCCCTCTTCAGTGTCCACAGTCTCGTCACCCTCATCTGCCTCTCCTCGCGCTGCCTTCTCCATCATTTCCCTCCCTTTGTCAACGAAGTCGACAATGGGACAATGGCTCTTTCTACCGGGTGATAGGATGTGAGGGGAATATTTGGCCAGTTGAATAGTTAGTAATTCCAACATTTTCATCATGTTTGGGCTGCCATGTTTGGACGTGAGGTGTGCAAGAAGGAAGTTTTTTTGTATTATTGTCTGAGCATTCCAGTATGCTTGCACCAGTGGGGACTCGAGCAAAATTTGCTCGACTGTGCGATTAGGTCCCTTGCCACCATTTTTGACTTTCATGAACAGATTGTTCAATTCTACGCACCAGTCAACAGCTTGCCAACTCGTGCCCTTGCCAGTGGGATTCACAAGAATATGGTAATGTATTGCTTGTCTATAGTGTCACATAAGATAAATCAATCGAAAATTCATGACCAACATACTGGAGACCAGGAGGATATATGAAGTGAACATTGATAAGAAAATTTGACATATGTGTGGCATGCTTGTGCTTCCCTGTCACTTTGAGAATGGGAATCCATGCAATTGTGGTTGTTTCGGTGCATCCAATGTCCCCATGATTCATTGCATATGATAATTCTTCATAAAGCAGAAAGTACTTGTTCATTAAGAGCGCATTTTCAAATTGGAGGTCCTGCTCCTTCTCAGACCTTCGGCGCATGCGCTGTAGCATGTGATTGGCCACATAGTTATGTGCTAGTTCATTTGCTATCATCACCAAGTCATCAAGAGTCAGTTCTGATTTTGCAAACTCCTCGAGGCTGATGTGCGTTGGACACTTGCTTTTAACATGGACTTGCCAACAATTAAGTTGACGACAGGTGCCCGAATTTCTGATTAGTTGATGCATCTGTCTGAATCCAGGTTTTGAACAGTATATCCCTGTTTCTCTAGGTCAAAGCTGCGTGACATTGTGCATTAGACTTGTTTCATCTTCTCTCATCGCTAATGGCTGTAGGAACATTCGCCACATAGCATCTGTGCAAGCCATTTTCAAATGAAATAACCCTGGGATAAAGATCACATGCTGCAAACGATCCCATGGCATTGACTCGATTGACCATTGTAATTGCGCCATCTGGAGTTTTTCACCTGTCCTGAGGTCACCATGGGTCAGGACGACATGCTGTGAGATGTCAGGTGTCTCAAATCCCATATCATTTGGATCATAAATGCTGCCCTGGGCAAGGAGTTTGATGACTGTGCGGATATTCCCATTGACAGTTGAGTTGTTAATATCCATTGCATGAGTGGCAATGCTTGGTGTTTTGAGTAAAGGGATCTGTTCTATTGTCTCTGGATCCTGTATATCTGACTTGAAGCAGCAGAAGTACTCGGGCCCATGAGTACACAGGTCCATCAAGAACATCCATGCATTAAAGCGGTCACATCTCGTGAGGAGTGAGTTTGGATCGTCTAATGGCTCAGGGTGAATGGCCAATAGGTCCCTCCATGTCTTTCGGGGAGGTAAGTCGTGTTCTCTTGCATAGGGATTTAACAATGACTTTTTCCATAATTCATCAGAGCACTTTAAGTCATCGACAGTGACACCATGCTGCAGCTAGAAAATTAGACCAGAGGTAAGGTGTTTGAGTGAATCATTTGAATTTTCTGCTAATGGAACATGAGATTTTAGGTTGACATTGAAATTGTCGTAGGCATATGATGTGAGGAGTGTTTGTCCGAGATTTCATATGGTGATCTGTGACTCTGTAGACAATGATTTGACCACAGCATTGATTGCATTTGTAGATATTGAGATTCCAATCCGTGCAAGTGTGTCAATGACATTTTGTGGTGTGTGCACTGATTGCAAGAAAATCCTGATGATACTTTGCAGTGCATTCAATTTCGGCTTGATACTTTGCATCATGATACTGATAATGATGACCTTTTTCTGATTTCATTAATATCAGTCTCACGAAGTAAGCAAAAAGTTGCTCATTGTACTGACAATCTTTATAATAGCTGAACGACACAAAGCACATTCATCTTTCTTGGAGACATTTTCTGAGGTGAGTCCATTGATAAAACCTTCAAGATCAACTGCATCCACCTGATCCCAATAACTGTCATTGTCCTCAGAATTCTGTGAATCATCCATGACTGTATCTCCATCTCCGTCTACTTCGTCTGACACTGGTAATGAGTACTTCACGCCTCCACCAAGCAGTGTCCTGAGCAGTGCCCAAAATTCTGGTGTGCTATGGATCATCCCCTGTGCCATGTCCTCAACACTAAATTGCTCTAGTTGTTCAGTGGTGGCACTCGATGTCTCAAAGTGGGATCCACTATCTTCAGATGCAAGTCTGCAGACCTCAGCAGTATATATTTCTTGCATGAGATGCTCGCCGAGGGTGAATTAGGAGTTGGATGCTTAAGGAAAGCAAAAAATATGTCATTTGCATGCAAGAGAAGATCTCTGACAATGGTATGGTCATTAAATTGCTGGCAGGTGAGCAGTGTCAATATAAATTGAGAAATCTTGATTCCAGTAGATTCAAAAGCAATGATAATTGTTTCTAGGGCTTGCCAGTCCATTGTGAAATGGAACGACAGCACTCTCGAGTAATAAACATATAAAGTAAACCCTATATTTAGGTCTACTCAACCCTAATATCATTCTACACCAATAGATTTCATTTGCTGCTGTTCCAGCCGCTGCTGAGAGTGTGAGGGGAATAAGGTTATGCTGGGTTTGAATTTTTGCGTGTGGTTTCTCACACCCCTCCCTCGCAGTCCACCCTCCACATTCGAAGCAGTGGCTGGGAAGGAGCCTGGGAGTAAGCCTTATGTTAGGGCATTCTTGTGTTTGGAGATGCAACTGAGACACTGGGAGTTCTGTAGATTGTATTGTATTGTCCTACATAGAGTATTACTCTGCACAGGACAGACATTGGAATCAACAAATATATATTTACAAATGTAATTCTGGGATGTACAGGCACTGTTTTTTATGTCCCATATCAATATACTTATAGTTAGGACATCTAGAACTCATGATTTATATCGTGACAACACTTAATGTAATATCCCACTTCCATGTCTTAAATGCTACTGGAATATGATGACTGATGACCAGAAGAAGAAACCTCCTAGGATGGAGATGGTGATCATGCATGGAACTGTTATCATAAAAGAATGATCTGGTGTTGTGAAGATTAATGCAAGAAAACCTATAGTAGATAAAGCCATGCTATTGGCTTATGATTAACATTATCCACATGCCTTGTAACAAGTGGATTACATGGTGGTCTACAAGAAAGAGGGGGTACTGTAAATGACCACAATGGTAAGATTGTCATTGAGATGTTGAGACTACATGTAGTACCCAATCAGCATGTAGAAAAGATACTAGTAGATTACACATGTTGTAAATTCCAGAGACTTTATCTTTTCACTGAAGTGTCAAGCAGTGACACCTGCAAGTATACAGTGGACACCAAAAATGAGTAAAAGAAAACACAGTGTCCTAGTTATCACTTGAGATCCAATATCTGGAATGGTGAGTATGCTAACATCCATCACTAAAATAACACCCATCTCAATAATATAAGACATAAATTTGCACAGCTTTCTGATTTCAATATAGGAAAATGTGTGTACTCAAGTGCTGTGTTTCACATTATCATCATTGAAAAGGTCAATGAACTGCCTAATGTCCAATGAGGTGACAATACTGTCAACATAGATGTGTTTAAAATGTTCTAAAACAAGTGCTGGCACTCCAAATATTGTAGCTCATTCACATTAGAAGGCCTCATTTCATAATGACGCAGAAAAATCAACATGCTTCCTGATTGATATACCCATCAATGGCCAAGTGGTGTTATTTTATTGACCAATATTTTTTTATCAAAATTGTGCTTTGAGCTTAAGGCGTGAACTCTCAACAGTTCTGTATACAATGAACATGTGCAAGTCCATCTGTGCTAGCACATCAACTACAGCACATCTGAGTGTCTGACCTTGGCCTTGTTTCTGACCAGCTTGTCAGACTCAGCAGATCATTTGGGAGGCATGTTTGTGAATAATAAGTAATGGTAAGGGTTACTTGGGAATAAAACTTCATAAGATTTAGAGAATAATTTCTGATCTGTCATATATATAAGTCTCAAACATGTGATGATTGTCTACAAGTTGCCTTTAAGTCACAGTGGACTAATTAATATTGCATGAAAATGTATTGTGGTGGTCAGTCCTCAAATGTTAACCACATTAGGCAGGAGTTGCCTGTAAATTAATGTGTATTTTATATTATTGTATGTTATTTATTTTATTAGATTAGATTAGATTAGATTTGTTACACATGCCATTAAGTGCAGTAATCAATATTTGCCTGCCATGAGACCTTGTTGCTAGCACCAAATGTTCTTACAGGCTTAAAGACTCACTTGAATGGGCAGTAGTATATATCCTATTAGTTTCCTATTCTCCCAGATGGGCACATGGCAGGTCTGGACCATCTTTCTTGTCCTGCTGTCAATGATGTCTATTTCTTCTGGCAGGCAGGCTGTAGGTGATGGGTTCTACAGTGCTGTCCATGATGCACTCTGCCTTCACTGTGGAGATTGAAAAAGAAGGGATTAGATTCATCAGGGGCATAATAGAGTTTCTGTTAGAGTTGTCTGATCATATGGTCAAGGACATGCATGCCCCAAAGAAAAACAAGAGAGGTGGCAGACCACTCCTCCTAAACACTACAGCTCAGGAATGCTCTGCCTTATACAAGTAAGCAGCAGGCCATCCATTATAGGGAGTTCAAATGTGGCTGTGGACATAGTTGTGATTACAGATGAAATGGACTATCTAGTAGTTGTCTAAGATCAATGCTGTGGTGACTTTACCTAGGAGTCACAACATCATATTTTATATGAGACCATCAAAGAAGAGCTAATAATCAACTTGTGATCTGGCATTGTATATAAGGATATATTTAATTCATTATTCTTTCCAACATAAATAGCACTTCACCCCAGTGCATGGTTGAGTTAAAAAGATACAAGGTGACTGTGTAACAAGCCATAGATGACAGAGATTGGCAAGCTGTAAGGTGTGACACTACTTTGATCAGTTTGAACTCAATCTGAATGGTAATGCAAAGTCAACTACAATGAGGGTGTACTCATTGTACACTGCCTAAGTCTTGGCCTGAGATCCTCCTAGAACTGTTTGATGTAACTGGCAGCTGGTTCTAAATCACCTGATTTCAGCCTGTATGAAGTCAAAAAAATAATGAGCAGGCACAGCAAGGGACTAATGAGATCCCTACCATTGCCTTGAAGTAGGATACTAGGAGAAGGGGAAAAGAAATTGGCCTCAGATGCTGTCTGACTTATATGCCTCTCCAAATACAATTAGTCATCACTATTGACATTATTCAAAAGGTAGAGAATCAAAATCACAGAAGACAAAAATTGAAATCTGTGATCTGGAGCCATTGGGAGATGGATCCAGAGTATCCTCAGATGATTGAAGGGAATGGTGCCTATGAGCTTAATAAGCTCTTTCCTGAAAGAAATGGAAAGGTAATACAGGACACAGAGACCATCCAGCCAGCACCTGATGCCTACAGAGTAGTGGTGAGTTTTGATCGACACCCTTATTGGGTCAGAGCTTGGAAATCAAATACATACAAGGTATCTACTCCAGTTATTTCCTAGATTCAATATGCTGACTTCAAGGACCTAGAGCTCTTTCTAGATGAAGAGATCAAGTCTATCCCAATGCTGTATTGTTATTTGTTCTGCAACTCTCAGGAGAATGGCCAGAAAAAATCTGCATTTACCTTTCAAACTATTAATATCATGGCTACAATTCATAGCCATGAAAATGTTCAGTGTGAAATGAATGGCAAACATAAGAAGACACAGGGAGATGTGGATTTAATTGATGAAGAGTTGTTTACAAGGTTAAAAGTGTTATTCTGACTAGCGATATAACCACAATGTAATCATGAGGACTAGCACCACTAGTGGATGGCAAGAGTTAGTACAGTCTATTGGAGGAAGGAATACTCACTCAATCAATAAGCAACACAGCCAACTTGCGATCCACATGTATATCCTGGGAGGGTAGGAGGGGACTATCAAGGATGAATATGATTTTCTGGGTTTGTGAGGGCAAGGTGAGCATGGGCATTTTGGGTAATAGTATATGAGAGTGAGAGCTGAACTGCAGCACCAACATAAAGGGTCAAGTAAGCTAATGCTATCAAACCTTTCCCATAGAAACAGTGAATTTTTAACCTACAGCTGTTTACTTAGAGGCTGCTTAATTCTCAAAGTTCACATTCACTTGGGAGCCAAGTTTAGTTATTCAAGTTATTTTAGTCTTAAGCAGGTTATTTCCACCTCCATAAATTAGTTCCAAACCCAAAGAAGGCTATATATGTCTCATACTCAACTATTTTATTAATAACTCCAGTACTGTGGTAGTAATGGACTATCATCATATACAATCCAGATCAATTTCAGAGTGGATTTCAGCATCAACTGTAGGTGTGGCTATCATATGGCTATATTGTGCTATACAGAAATAGACAACATTCTGCTCCAATGGGCAGTAGTGTCTGCACACATATCATATCCTATCAGATCCAGATCTCAGGTCCACACTTCTGGATCTTAGATCAGATCTATCTATCTTCTTTAGATCAATGAATTAACTAGTGCTTCAGATCTAAGAATCTGTGCCTGACTCCATTTAAATATTCCCCTCTAACTGGTACTTGGTTGTATGCATATCTGTTGTGATTACTGATTTTCATTTCTGTTAAAGACTGTGCACACGGGTGCATACAATCTCTCGGAGGAGCAAGGATGACTGACTCAGAAGGGCTTTGGCCTCAGCTCATGCACTGTGCCTCTCACCCAAGTATGGTGCCCTTAATTTCAGATAAAGTCCAATAAGGTCCAAACAAAGTCTGGAGGACTTTGGAGGCAGTCAACTCTGGTGGAGCATCTAAAGGACTTCCAGATAAGCGCTGAACCATCTGGACAAGTGCAGGAAACTTCTGGACAAGTATTGAAAACTCGGATGGAGTTCCATCCACTTGATAGGGATAACTGTATGTGTCAATCCTTAGTAGAGACATATAGTGGAGATACTGCAAAGGACACACTCCGAGGTAGGAAGAGTGGTCCAGAGTTCCGGATAGGGGTTCTGGAGTGGACATGGATGGATATAGACTACCCTTAGGTAGAGACAGAGTTGGATAAGGATCAGGTGCCAGAAAGGCAAAACTTTGACCCAAGGATTCAATCCTTTAGACCTGAGGTAGGATCCAGAAATGGACAAAGTCTGGAAACTTGGAAGAGCAGAGCTCTGGCCTAAAGAATCCCCCACACAAATATTTATCAGCTTCTCCTTGCCTTTCTTTGTAATCATCTGGTTGATGATGACATTGTTGACAGCTTGACAGTGAAACAAGGGGCAACAGTTTTTGCTGCCAGCCAATCAACACAGCTCTTATTTCACCTTATCCAAGATGGAATCTGCTCCTGAATGCACCCCTCTAGCTTCGCAGTGCTGAGTCCTATATCATCTTCAACTACTTTTTGTTTCACCACAGCTTTTGAGCAGTACTGGCTTTCCTTTTCTTGTATCGAACAGACTCTTACTCCTCTAGCTCTTCCTCACCCCAAGTGATACCATTGGCAGCAATATGACCCCTTGTCATCCACTCTGGGTGTGCTTCCAAGTAGCTCTGGATTAACCATCCACATGCAAACACAATTCTTCAGTGACTTGACAACAGGAGGCACAGCATCTGGATCAGGATCTGGAATGTACTCAACTGTTGAATACAGCACAACTAACTACACTGAGATCAGATCAAGTGAGGGCTGTGCTGATTGTGAGGACCATACCTCATTACTCTGCCAGCCTTGCACACTGCTGATGAATTATTTAGGCTCATTCATAAGTCAATTAGAATCAATCTCATCCTCTGACATGGTGCTCAAGATGAATGCAGCATCACACTTTCCCTCTTGGTATTGACCTGCTGCTTCATGTGTTCACTTACATTCTCTGGCCTTCAGTTTCTAAATCATATGTTTGACAACACTACTTGGATTAGAAAAACAGGTAATGCACTGGCTCCACATGAGAGTTATACTGAGAAAGCTGTGTCTGATTCCCTTGCATAGGTGCCTCCTCGTCATCTTCATCTCCCAGTCCATGATCATCTTCTGCTGCTTTTCACTTATCATCAATCTCATGAAACTCCCATGCCATCCGCAAGTATTTCTCCCACATGGCTTTTTCAACATGCTAGAAACAATAACTTTCAAGGCATCTCATGCAAGTGGATGAGTCTGTGGACCATTGATACATATGTATTCTGTGACAACAGATAATGCTTGCATGTTGATGTCATCATCAGGTTTACCTCACCAGTTGAATCACAAAAGAACCTTGCCAGTTGCAGGGTCCATTGGCCAAGACTCCAAAGTTTCATCTATACCAGAGGGATATGAAGGCAAGTTGTTTTTTCAAGCTTCTTAATGTCCATGAGAATCTTGAATGCTAAATTATGAAGATCCTGCATTGCCACCAGCAGTGAGTACATAATTATTATTCATGGTCTGGCTCACACCCTGAACTCTTTCAACTGCAGCAATTGATTGATTGTAGATTGGCAAACTTCATCTTTTGGTTTGGTGGAACAATGGTTCCAACTGTGCAGCCACAAATAATTAAGACATACTAGATGAAAACTTCATGTGATGCAGCTGCTCCTCATCACTTCATAATTGAAAGTCTAGAATCACTGTGACAGTCAGTTGTTAAGCATGATGACTATATTATATGCAGTGTCTATATTAAGATCAGTGAGGAGAATGACACAGTAATTACATGGGTGCTTCTTGTGACTGTGTCCTGCTGCTTCAGTGAGCTTTTGTGTGGCTGGTATATCAGAATTCTCACACAACACACATCCGTGAACATGCTGTGGGAGATGGAACCCATATATGTGCATTGTGAGTCCTGTGTTTCTGTTAAGGTCGTACTCAAATAGGTTCGGATCTGAAGGGCTTCGGCCTCAGCTCGTATGCTGTGCCCCTTTCCCGAGTATAGCCTAGTATTTCAGAATACTATAAGTATCGTATCTGAAGGTCCGGACGACTATCGTATGATATCCGGATGTAGGAACAAGTATCGTTTACCTATCCGAAGGTAAGGATAAGTATCATATACTTATCCGAAGGTGCGTCTGGATATCAGACAGAAGTACAAAGGCTAGTCTTAGACTTGTCTAAGACTAGAAACTAATGGAGTGTAGACTATCCGAAGATAGAGGCGGATGTGTTAGACTATCAGATACAATCCTTAAGTCTTGGAGGGTGACAAGAGTTGATAAGACTCGAGTCTGGATAGCAGAATGAGGACAATCTAAGATGATATTCGAACTGGGGTACTACAGGACATATACAAGAGTTTATATATGATAGAACTAAGCGAAAGGCTATGCACAAAGTATCGCAATGTATAAGTAACGCTTATTACAAGTCAAACATAGGCTGGAAGTCAATCACAGGTTAATGGATCAGTAAACATAGCCGGAAGTAAGCATAACCGATGAAGGGTCAACAATTCTGCTGGGATGCAGAACAATGTTGGGTGAATGCTGCCTAGCTGCTATTCAACCCAAGGGTTTCTGGACTAAGCTCAGGGCTCAAGAGAGAGAGAGAGAGAGAGAGAGAGAGTGGGTGTGTGTGTGTGTGTGTGTGA
>Ga0310811_10000645_pt1 | contig 44427 bp, 42 predicted proteins | sample YCmetagenome_FD_207642 | JGI IMG/M metagenome (GOLD analysis project Ga0310811, IMG submission 207642) | Soil microbial communities from experimental microcosm in Duke University, North Carolina, United States - YC | ecosystem: Engineered > Artificial ecosystem > Soil microcosm > Unclassified ...
TTTGGGCGGGCGCAAAGAACCCAGCAGCCAGATTAGGCCGCATTTCGCGTCCCTTCGTCAGGAACACATTTTGGTCGGCAATAGCAAAATGATATTCGGTTTTATCAAACACCATAAATAAAATAGCTGAAAGTGTCCGGTCGGTTGCCGTTACTGTAACTTTGAGGCTATCAAATTGTGCCTGTTCGTAATAAAAGTGATAGCCGGTTTTTGCCTGCAGGTCATCCGTAAACTGTTGAATTTTGGCCGCGTGAAAGTCGACGCTGATCAGTTTTTCCGCCTTGTCCTGGGCGTTTGCCAGTTGGAAAAAAGCAAGGAGGCACAAGCCCAAAAGGTAAATTTTCTTCATTAGAATAATGATTCAATAGTGGCTTAATGACTTTTTGAGCTTTAGCAGCCCATTATGTCGGTTATAATTGGTATTCCTGCGCACAATTGCCGCAGCACAAAATTTTTCAATTGGTTATCTGGTCATAATAGGATGCTATTTTGACCATTGCCAGCTCGGGATTATCTACGTAACTAATATTATTTTGCTTAAGATACTTCTGAATATCGCTTTTCTTGTCCTTCAGCAGTTTCAAAATGGAACCTTTGCTTCCTATTTTATAATAAATATTCCCTTTCTTCAGGTAATAATCATTAGTCGCAGAAAAGTATGTTTCAGGCGCAGCTACTGCATTCGAGGAGTTTTGGATCGTCTTTCGTCTTTTCGCCAGTATCTCTAGTTTCCCTGCATAAAGCTGTTCATAAAAACCCGTAGTGAGTTCTGCTTTGTTATCCGTGATCTGATCCGCATTAATCCTTATAAAATGACGGCCGGAGAAACTAAAATCCTGCACCCGTTCGCTTAACAGGGTAAACATCGAAAATTTGTTGTACAGCTGTACAACAACAGCATCTTTATAGATGTCATACATCATCGGTACGCCACTATAATCAATATTATCATAAGTAACTTTCCCCATCGCCCAGGTTTTTGCATCGTCAGGGAAAAGTGCGCTGTTTTTTATATGAGGATCATATGGCTGGTACTCATGCCCGTTATATAATCTGGATTCCTGACCGATAGCTTTGTAAAAATTGGCTGACGCTATTTGCAGGTTGGCGCTATCTGGCATGGCAGTTTGAGCAGAGGACCTGCCCATAAAAAAAGCGCTTGAAAAACATAGTAGACTTATTCGCAGGATATGTTTTTTCATTAAAGTATAGGTTATAGTTTGATCAGGTAATGAGGATGGAATTTACTAACTCTTTAGTTACAAACCAAAATTTTAGTTGCAAAAAATACGAAATAGTGTTTTTTGTATTAATCTTGTTACATTTTATTGCCCAATACTTCTGCAATACAATAAATGCAACACTTATTTCGTCAATTTAGGCTTATATATCAAAGTAGATTTTAAAACCCTATTATTATGAAAACCTTAAAAGTACTAGCCATCCTCTTGTTAACAACGTTTAGCTTTCAGGCTGTAAATGCTCAGACAAAACATCACCACAAAAGACATCACAGCATTAAACGCCACCACCACAGGATCAAAAAACATCATTAAATAGAAAAGGCTCTCCCGATTATATCAGGAGAGCCTTTAAATTTCTTGCAGACTATATATTAAAGCTTACGCTTAACTTCTACTATTTCATAAGCTTCTACAATATCCCCAACTTCGATATTATTAAAGTTATGGATATTCAAACCGCACTCGTAGCCGGCATTTACTTCCTTCACATCATCCTTAAAGCGTTTCAATGAAGCCAGCTCGCCAGTGTAAATAACTACACCTTCGCGAATGATGCGGATCTTGCTGTTACGCGTGATCTTACCATCCAACACCATACAACCTGCAATAGTACCCACCTTGCTGATCTTGAAGGTTTCACGTATTTCAACGTTCGCAACTATCTTCTCTTCAAAGGTAGGAGCAAGCATGCCTTCCATCGCAGCCTTGATCTCGTTGATCGCGTCGTAGATGATCGAGTAAAGCCTGATGTCGATCTGTTCCTGTTCGGCCAGTTTACGCGCACCTGGTGAAGGGCGTACCTGGAAACCGATAATGATCGCATCTGATGCCGAAGCCAGCAATACGTCTGATTCGGAGATCTGACCAACTGCTTTCGATATGATATTTACCTGGATCTGCTCGGTAGAAAGTTTCAGTAAAGAGTCTGACAACGCTTCGATTGAACCATCCACGTCGCCTTTAACTATAATGTTCAACTCTTTAAAGTTACCCACAGCTAAACGACGACCGATCTCATCCAGTGTAATATGTTTCTGTGTACGCAAGCCCTGTTCACGCTGCAATTGCAAACGCTTATTGGCAATCTCACGTGCTTCAACTTCGCTTTCTAACGCATTGAATTTATCACCTGCGGTTGGAGCACCTTGCATACCCAATACCTGTACCGGTGTTGACGGGCCCGCAGATTCTACACGCTGGCCACGCTCGTTGGTCAATGCTTTTACACGACCGCTGTAGCAGCCTGCCAAAATAGGATCACCTACTTTCAGCATACCAGCCTGCACCAATACAGTAGTTACGATACCACGACCCTTATCAAGGGCTGCTTCTATTACTGTACCTACCGCACGTTTGTTCGGGTTAGCTTTTAATTCCAACAGTTCCGCTTCAAGCAATACCTTTTCCAAAAGCTTGTCTATGTTCAGACCAGTTTTGGCTGATATTTCCTGAGATTGATATTTACCACCCCATTCTTCAACCAAAATATTCATGGTTGATAATTGCTCGCGGATCTTATCAGCGTTAGCACCCGGGCGGTCTATTTTATTGAATGCAAAAATAATAGGTGCACCGGCAGCCTGCGCGTGGTTTATGGCCTCGCGGGTTTGCGGCATCACACTATCATCAGCAGCGATTACTATAATTACAATATCTGTTACCTGTGCACCCCTGGCACGCATCGCGGTAAACGCTTCGTGACCCGGTGTATCCAGGAATGTTATTTTGCCTTTATCCTCTGGTAATGTCACCTCATAAGCACCGATGTGCTGGGTAATACCACCCGCTTCACCTGCAATTACGTTGGTTTTGCGGATAAAGTCCAACAAAGAGGTTTTACCGTGGTCAACGTGACCCATGATGGTTACGATCGGAGCACGTGGCAGCAAGTCTTCCGGTTCGTCAGGCGTATCAAGGTTAGCTTCTTCGTCCTCCGGTTTTACAAACTCAACCTGGTAGCCAAATTCATCGGCCACAATAGTTAAGGTTTCCGCATCCAAACGTTGGTTGATGGATACGAACATACCTAAACTCATACAGGTAGAGATGATCTGCGTAACCTGAACATCCATCATAGATGCCAGCTCGTTTGCAGTAACGAATTCCGTTACCTTCAAAACTTTGGATTGCAGTTCCTGCTCTAATGCCAGTTCTTCGGCACTAGCAGCAACATCATCACGTTTTTGACGGCGGAATTTAGCACGCTGTGCAAATTTACCTGATTTACCTGCACCGCTTAAACGGGCAAGGGTCGCCTTAATCTGGTCTTGTATTTCTTTTTCTGAAGGCTCTTCTTTTGGTGTACTTGGTGCACCGCTTCTTCTGAAATCCGGGCGGTTACCACCACCCTGTTGATTCCTGTTACGGAAATCACCCTGACGGTTTTGGTTTGGCGCGCCGTTATTACCTTGCTGCTGCTGGTTTCCACCTCCTTGTTGCGGACCGCCACCTTCTTTACGTTTTCTTTTACGTTTGTGGTCGGCTGCACTATTGGAGTTAGATGATGAAGCCACCGGCTGATTACGCTTTGGCTCATTTACCGGTAATTGTATTTTACCAACTACATTCGGACCACTCAAACGCTGCGCTCTCGCACGAATCACTTCCGTTTCCGGTTCGGCTGCTTCTTCTGGTTGCGGTGCTGCCGGTTTTTCAACCACTGGTTTTACCGGTTCCTTTACAGCTTCTTTGGCTGGTTCTGGTGCCGGTTCAGCCTTTGCAACAGGTGCTGCTTTTACTTCTTCTTTGGGCTCCGGTTTTACTTCCGGTTCCGGTTCTTTTTTAGCAACAACCGGCTCTTCTTTTTTCTCCGTGCGATATGGCGCATTTAAGTCGATCTTACCTACCACCTTCACACCGGGAAGATTCGTATCGTTACGCTCTTCAGTCACCTTGGCAGGCTCTGGCTTCGGCTTCTCAGCCGGAGCAGAAAAGTGGCCGGTATTTTTGATCAGTATTTCTTCGTTCTCAAAATCTCTTGAACGACGAGCCTCGGCAGGTTTTTCCGGAGTCTGAACGGTCTCCTCTTTCCTGATCTTGCCTATACTGATCTGTTTGGCCTCTTCCTTAATAATTTTGTCTGCGGCAAATTCTTTCAACAGGGTGTTGTACATATCACCGCTAAGCATAGCCATAGGCTGCTTATCGACTTTAAATCCCTTTGCGGATAAAAAATCGACGATGGTACCCATCCCAATGTTGAGTTCCTTTACTGCTTTTATTAATTTTATTCCTTTGTCTTCTGACATTTAATATTACTTTCTCTGCTTAGATAATGCAAAAATACGATTTTAATTTTGCTTATTTAGTTTATTCAAACTCAGCCTGCAGAATAGACAACACTTCTTTCACCGTTTCTTCTTCCAGATCGGTGCGTTTAACCAACTCGCCAACGCTCAATGCCAATACTGATTTTGCAGTATCAAGACCAATGCGTTTAAACTCGTCAAGTATCCAGCTGTCTATTTCGTCTGAGAATTCTTCAATATCCACGTCTTCATCCTGCTCATCTGCTTCACGGTAAACATCTATCTCATAGCCGGTTAGTTTACCTGCCAATTTAATATTATGTCCGCCGCGGCCGATAGCTAATGATACCTGGTCAGGTTTCAGATACACTGCTGCTGTCTTTTTCTCATCATCCAGTTTAATAGATGTGATCTTTGCAGGCGACAATGCACGCTGAATGTATAACTGTAAATTATTAGTAAAGTTTATTACGTCGATATTTTCGTTTTTCAACTCGCGAACGATACCGTGAATACGTGATCCCTTCATACCTACGCAAGCGCCTACCGGATCGATACGGTCATCATAAGATTCTACAGCCACTTTTGCTCTTTCGCCCGGTTCGCGTACAATTTTCTTAATGGTGATCAAACCATCAAAAATTTCCGGTACTTCCAGTTCGAACAAACGCTGTAAAAATTCAGGTGCGGTACGCGAGATGATGATCTTCGGATTGCTGTTCATCATATCCACTTTGCTCACTACAGCCTTCACGTTATCACCCTTTTTGAAGTAATCGGCAGGGATTTGTTCTGATTTTGGCAGCAATAACTCGTTGCCTTCGTCATCCAATACCAAAGTCTCTTTTTTCCAAACCTGGTAAACTTCACCACTTACAATTTCACCCACACGGTCTTTATATTTTTTGAAAATTTCGTCTTTTTCCAACTCCAGGATCTTTGACACCAGTGTCTGGCGTGCTGCCAGAATAGCACGGCGGCCAAAGCTTTCCAAGGTGATCTGCTCCACAAATTCATCACCTACTTCCAGGTCCTCATCATATTTGTGTGCTTCTGCTAATTCAATCTCCAGGTCGTCGTCTTCAGAAAAACCATCTTCCATTACCGTACGTGTACGCCAGATCTCCAAGTCACCGTTGTCGGTGTTTACGATCACGTCGCAATTCTCGTCGTTGCCATACTTCTTCCTGATCATGCTTCTGAAAACGTCTTCCAGAACACTCATCATGGTTGGGCGGTCAATGTTTTTGAAGTCTTTAAACTCCTGAAAAGACTCAATTAAATTAATATTGCTCATTTTTCTACTTAAATGATATTAAAACTTTTGTTTCTGTTATCTGTGCCAAAGGGACAGCGCTTTCAACAATTTCAGCCTTTTTCCCTTTTTCTTTTATTGTTTCTTCTATTACCACGGCATCTTCGGTCATCCCGGTAAGCTTGCCTTCTCTTTTGCTGCCGTCAGCCATTTTGATGGCCAACTGCCTGCCTACGTTTTTTACATACTGGCGGGGCAAAACCAGCGGCGCATCAATACCCGGCGAAGATACTTCCAGGTTGTAGGCACTCTCTATCACATTCTCTTCTTCCAGGTGAAAGCCCACATGCCTGCTGATAGCCGCGCAGTCGGCAATACCTATGCCTTTTTCGCCATCTACCAATATCACCAGCTTACCGCTTGAATGCATTTTTACACTCACCAAAAACAGGTCGGGTCGGTCTGCGATCTTCTCCTCAACCAGTTCTGTCACCCTCTTTTCAATATCCATTTATCCGTATTTTTAGGCTGATGATTATACAGGTAAAATAAAAGAGGGGACTACTGCCCCCTCTAATTCTTTTAATTACCGTGCAAATATACGAATTAATATTAAAAATTCAATACCTGAGTGCATTTAATAGCTAAAAACCAAATCCTTATAGCTGATGCTTCCAGGCTTTTTCTTTTCCATGATCAACTTCCAGGCGCTCGTACCTTCATCATGCTGAAAATATCTTAAAAAATAGGCTTGACCTTTCGCGAAAGCAGTATCGGGGGTAAAGGTCACAAGGCTATCTTTCACCACATATTTTCCGGGCTGAACGTTTTGATAATCCTTCATATCGGTATCCACAGGCATTTTGTAAATGGGTAGTAAACTTTGCCATGCTTCATTATTGGTATCACGACCGATGTCTGCAACGATGAGTTTATCAAATCCTGTGATTTTCAATGAGCGGTTGCTGTCTGTCAGGCTGATCTTTACATCAATAGGCTTGGGATGATTGGAACATCCAACGCAAACGGTTATTGCCAAAAACAGGATTGTTAATTTCATTTTCAACAACCGAATATAACCAAAGCGCTCATATTATTTTACTAATTTACCGTTAACTATGGCAAAGAACTTCAAACTAAAAGCAGAGGAAATGAAAGACCTTGTTCCACCAATGGGTGGGTGCCTGGCAACTGATAAAATTACGGTTGATGGGATGAAAGTTGGCCGTATGTATCGAGAAGAACCCGACTTTGCCCAAGATTGTGGGTGGAGATTTCTGTCGGGAACAGAGGACCAGGACTATGTGGACAATCCTGACAATTTAAATTATTACAATGTCAATACGATAGCCAATTACGACCAGGCAATCATTCCATACATACAACTTCCTTATGGTACTGAATTAGAAAGAATATCTGGTACCGATGAGTTTGTTATCATCCCTGGATGATAATTATGTTTAAGAAGGAGGCACCTACGGAGCCAACGCCCCATCTATTTTTTTCTATAAACAGGAAGCTCCTACAGAGCTGAATCCGAAAGATAAAAATTGACTCCATAGGAGTCGCCTGTTTATAGCAAATTCAACCAGAACATTTGGCTCCGTAGGTGCCTCCTTCTTAAAAGCGATTTCCCTGTGTTATATTCGCCTCATGTCCGATTTCAGGCTGGAAGTTTTTTACACGGTTGCCAAAAGGCTGAGTTTTACCAAAGCTGCAGCCGAACTGTTTATTACCCAGCCGGCCGTTACCAAACATATCCGTGAACTTGAGGACCAGTACAAAGCCAAACTTTTCGATCGAAAAGGCAACTACATCGCATTAACCCAGGCAGGCGAGCTATTACTTCATCATGCGGAACGGGTTTTTGAACTCTACAGAAATGTCGAATTCGAGATCAATGCTTTAAGCAAACGAAAGGAAGGTTTATTAAGAACAGGAGCCAGTACAACTATTGCTCAATACATAGTTGCACCTCTGCTGGCTAAATTCCGCGGCAAATATCCGGATGTACAATTAAGTTTGATCACCGGAAACACCGAACAGGTAGAAAAAGTGTTGCTAGCCAAAGAGATAGAGATCGGTATTATTGAAGGTTATTCAAAAAAATCGGAGATCAGTTATCATGAATTTTTGAAGGATGAATTGGTATTGGTATGCAGCAGCAAGCATCCTTTAGCCAATAAACACTCACTGAAACCGGATGACCTGAAGAACATCTCCTTTGTGGTGCGTGAACAAGGCTCAGGAACTTTGGAGGTTATCGACCATAGTCTGAAAAAAGCAGGCATTAATCATTCTGAACTTAAAGTAGAGATTCGTCTTGGCAATACCGAAAGTATCAAATCTTATCTCCTTAATTCATCGGCTATGGCTTTTATATCCGTCCATGCAATTACCGATGAGGTGAAACGCGGCGAGCTGAAAATCCTTGATGTAGAGAACTTATCCATCGAACGCAGCTTTTATTTGATCAGCTTACAGGGCCGGGTTTCAGGCCTTGCCGACCTGTTTTTCCACTTCGTTAATCACAATCCATAACTTAAAGTTATGGAAGATTAAATTTTATGATTTGATAGACCTGCCTTAAACGGTCAATTTTGTTCCATCAAAAAAACAAAGAAGATGGAAACCGCAGGCATCAAAAATCATAATTTTTCAATTCATTTAAGCGAAAATACTCGAAAAACAATCTTTATTGGCGCATTAGTAGTTTGTGTGTTCCCGGTAATGTCGCCGCCATTAGCCTTATTACTTGGTTTAATAATAGCGCAATTTATTGACAATCCTTACGCTCAATTGACTCATAAAGCCACACATTGGTTATTGCAGGCATCAGTAGTTGGACTTGGCTTCGGGATGAATATTGTGAGCGCATTGCAGGCTGGCAGGGAAGGTATTCTATTTACGATCGCGTCAATTATAACTGTATTAACTGTCGGCTTACTGGCAGGCCGTTTTTTAAAGATTGATAAAACGACTTCCTTTCTCATTTCAGCCGGAACGGCTATTTGCGGCGGCAGCGCTATTGCAGCACTGTCTCCTGTGGTTAAGGCTGAAGAAAAGCAAATATCTGTATCATTGGGCGTCATCTTTATCCTCAATTCTATCGCCTTATTTCTTTTCCCGGTAATCGGCCATCACTTGCACTTATCACAAACGCAATTCGGCTTATGGTGTGCAATAGCTATTCACGACACCAGTTCAGTGGTTGGCGCGGCATCACATTACGGTGCGCAGGCATTGCAAGTAGCAACAACTGTTAAGCTGGCGAGGGCTTTATGGATAATTCCCCTGGCATTTGTAAGTATCATCGCCTTTAAAACAGGAAGCAAAACCGTTAAGATTCCATATTTCATAGGGCTGTTTATCCTGGCAATGCTGGTCAACACTTATGTGCCTTTTATAAAACCTATTGTACCTTATTTGACAAGCATTGCTAAAATCGGATTGACACTGACACTTTTCCTGATCGGCTCAGGCTTATCTTTCAAAAAGTTAAAATCGGTAGGTATTGTTCCTTTATTCCAGGGGGTAATGCTTTGGGTGCTCATCTCAGGTTTCTCTCTTTTTGCAATTTTAAAACTGGCCTGATTGCCCCGCAGACATAATAATGGTATTTTAGCCAACATGGAATTAAAAGGAAACGGTTTTATTATCCGCGGATGGAAAAAAGGCGATGAGGCATCGCTTCAAAAAAATGCTAATAATCTAAAGGTATCGGCCTGCCTGATGGACCGTTTTCCTTCACCATATACTATTGAAGCAGCCATAACCTGGGTTGATGCTTTAATCAATCAAGACCCCCTGGTCAACTTTGCCATTACCATTAATGACGAAGTAATCGGCGGCATAGGCATGGAGCCGAGGCCGGACGTTTACCGCAAAACGGCCATCATCGGCTACTGGCTGAGTGAGGAGCTATGGGGCAAAGGCATTATGCCCGAAGCTGTAAAGTTGATAACCGATTACGCTTTTACCCATCTTGATTTTATTCGTTTACAAGCGAGTGTTTACAGCAAAAATCCGGCATCTATGAGGGTACTGGAAAAGGCAGGATATGTGAAAGAAGGGGTGATGAGAAATGCTGTCATCAAAGGCGGAGAGATTTTAGATGAACATCTATATGCGATATTGAAATAAGACTGGCGCAAGGAGCGTGGCGGTTGGCGTTAAAAAAGAACCGAAATCACAATTGTCATGCTGAGGAACGAAGCATCTGTTGCGAGTTGTATCTTTGAAGGGATTCATTTCAAATTACTGCACACAAAGAGTCCCTTCATAGATTCTTCACTATGTTCAGAATGACAAATACTACGTAATCAGTTTATCACCCTTCCACTCAAATCAACCGTCTTAGCAAACGGATTCAGATACTTATTGGTCAATACCGCGAACTCCATTCGGGTTACCGGGCGGTTCAAATCAAAAGTGCCTGTTAGCTTAAATTGCGGACTCCATGCTTTTTGCAGGTGCAATTGCAGGGTTTTAGGATCAGTTAGCGTATAATCGCTGATGAGCGAAAGCAGGTTGCCCACCGTAAATTTATCACCTGGTTTTTCTTTGTTGAACCATAAAAACGCACGGGTATAGAGCTCCAGTAAAAATGGTTTTATCTCTTCGGTGCTTACCACATCTTCCGGCTCAAAATGTATTTCATTGGCTTTCTGAACACCTTTTAGCAAACCCGTTGCGCAGATCTGTTGCACTGCACGCCAATGCGGATCTTTTTGTGGCACGTCAGTGATTGGCATTAGATATCCCTTGTAATCCAATATCTCACCTTGTATGGTCCGCACATGCAAGTGTTTTGTAGTCGTTTTAAAAAATGCGCAAAAGGCTGCAGTCGCACCCACACCTTGGCCCAAAGTCATTTGTACAGATGGATAACTAGTACCTCCATTTATGCCCTTACTTACTGAGATAGCTTTTTCTGTTACCAGCATATTATCCAAATCTTTAACCACAATTGCACCTAAAGGAATAGTGTAGCCAGCGTGCGGTATTCCGATTGCAATGGACGATGGCCCGGGAGCACTATTTGCTAACATACGACTAGCTGTTGCAGAGTCTGCAGAAATTGGAGCGTCACTTACAGCGATTGAGGTTCGATAAACTTTTGATTCCCGGTCATACGGTTTTAACACATCGTCATCGACCATTTTTACAGCTCCATTCACTCGACTGCTTTCTACCACTAACGGTGCAGGTGGCAGATTATCCGGCGTTCCAAATTGACTATCCAGTCCCAAATTCTTATAGCCTAATTCCGTTTGCAGATAGTACACTAATCCTAAAATACGCAACTTGGTCTTTTTATAAAATTCTTCTTTGTTTGCTATTGCACCCATATTACTGTTATTGTACCTATCCCAATCGATCATATATTTATCATTGGGGATACTGGCTTCACGCAGCATTTGCTTGATATCATGTCCTTTCAGCCAGGAGTAAGCTGATGCATCATATCCTTCTGGTTTTTGTATAGTTTTATCAGCGCTTCGTCCGAAATCCTTCAAAATAGCTATCCAGGTAATCCGTTCTGTATTTGTGTCATCTTCAAACTTGGCGCCTGCTTTAGCAACAACCTCACCTGTTTCGGTACCATCGATCAATACCTTAGTATCAACTTTAACTGCTTCGCCATTTACCATAATGGTTACTTCCCAACCTGTGCCATCTTTCTTAACGGCTGTCCAGGGAGTTTTTAGTTTAACGGTGAGATTCTTTACTGTATCAGTCCATTTTTTTAATATATCCGCAGCAGTGTAAGGCTCAAAGCGAAGGATAGAGTTATGCGTGGTATCGTAACCCAAACGCGGGCGGTAGTAATCTGTTACTCTTCTGTGAAATTCGCCCCAGATACCTGATGGCAAATCGCGGTTGGCTTCCAGCACGCACATACCGCTCATGGTCATGCTGCCGCCCAGCCAGGGACCGGGTTCAACCAACAATGTTTTTACTTTGCTACGTGCGCTTTGTATAGCCGCAGCTACGCCACTGGCTCCTCCTCCAACAACCAGAACATCAGTCTTAATCGTCTCGGCGCGGGAGAAAGTAAACACAAAACATAGCAGGGGTATTAGTAATTTTTTGATCATCGGTTTAAATAAACACAGTGTAAACGCTAAAATATATGAAAGCTTGCATCGCGCAAACACAATGCATTGCTAAAATTGCTATTTTTACGCGAATGCCTGTTTTCTCCCAAACAGTAATTCGCCACATTCATCAACCACAACCAATTAAAACTATGACAGACGAAGAGCTAAGATACCCCACCGGCAAGTTTAAACCACCCGTTTCGTATACGCAACACGCTATAAATGGTTGGATAAATGACATTAAAACCCTCCCTGGCAGAATGCGCAATGCAGTGTTGGGACTTACTGAGCAGCAGCTAGATACACAATATCGCACCGGTGGTTGGACCATCCGCCAGGTAGTGCACCACGTTGCAGATAGTCACATGAATTCCATCATCCGTTTTAAATGGGCACTTACGGAGGATAACCCAACCATCAAAGCTTATGAAGAAGCAGACTGGGCTTTATTGCCTGACTACCGCCTGCCCATCGAACCATCATTAAAAATGCTGGACGGCATCCATCAACGCATGGTAGCGATGTTTGAAAGCTTTACCGAGGATCAATGGAACCGCACGTTTGTTCACCCGGAATCAGGCGATACCATTCCTTTAAAGCGCAATCTGGCAATCTATGCATGGCATGGCAAACACCATCTTGCACACATTACCGAAACCATCAAGCGATTTAAAAATTGAAGGCAGACGGACTGATCTTTGATCTGGATGGTACGCTTTGGGATGCCTCCGAATCATGCGTAAGAGCCTGGAACAGTGCCTTGCAAAATAAAGGCGTGATCGACTTTGTTGTAACACAGCAGCATGCTCATGCATTTGCAGGCAAATTGCTGGATGATATTTTTGCGCAGTATTTTCTCTTTTTACCAAAAGAAGAATACCAAAATATGGCTGATGCCTATGCCGAGCAGGAAAAATTTCACATGAGGGAATATGGTGGTAAGCTTTATCCGGATGTGAGGGAATTATTGAGTGAGCTTAGCGAAAAATACCAACTTTTTATTGTCAGCAATTGTCTCTCTGGCTATATCGAGAATTTTTTACAACAACACCAGCTTGAACATTTATTTACAGATTATGAATGTTCGGGCAATACAGGCAGACCTAAAGCCGAAAATATTGGGATGATCATCGACCGCAATCAGTTGAAAAACCCGGTTTATGTGGGTGATACCATGGGTGATTTTGACGCGGCGAGGAAGAATGATATATCTTTTATCTATGCTGAGTATGGTTTTGGGGAGGTGGAGGGGCACGATTATGCAGCGAGTAGTTTTGCAGAAATAACTGTTATTCTAAATGATTAATTTTGTCATGCTGAACGACAGTGAAGCATCTGTTGCGAATCCTATTTTGATTACCGCGAATTTGTATGATCGTTTCATTTAAATTGCAGGAATCTAACAAATTCCGTCATAGATTCTTCGCTATCGCTCAGAATGACAAAAAAGGACTATCTCGGCGTAATCCTCAAATAAACCTCGAAGCCCACGGGCGTATTCCCGTAAAGCGTCTTTAATCCCGATGGTGATACATTTAAGGTTGATTGCACACCCGCCGTTAAATTCGTATTGGCAACTGTTGCCAATACCCGGTTAACACCCAGTGTAAGCGCATTAATAGTAAAATTTGGATTGAGCGGATAGTTATCTGTCAGATACAATTCATCAGCATCTTTCTGTACATATTCATATCGACCATAAACGGCAGTTTTATGCATCTGCCAGCTGCTTTCAAGTAACACCGATGGCAGCGTTTTATGATTGTCGGAGAAATGATTTTGCCCGTAAACTAATGTCGTTGCTATATAACTATCATCATCCAGCATTTTGGTATAAATGGCCGATGCGGTAAAACGATCAACATTCTGCTCCGGTTCGGCACTTTCAGGGCTATGTATCCAGCCGTTGGATACCTGCAATGCCCATTCTTTTGAAGGATTGTAGGATAAGCGCAACGAGTAGGAATCAAACCGCATTGCATCAAAATTATAGCGGTACTCATCCGGCTCACGACCGGTGAATATCGATCCTTCCAATTTAACGTCCTTGTACCGGAAGCCTAAGGTAGAAGTACCAAAAGTAATATGCGTAGCATCGGCATAATGATGGCTCAGCGGCGCATCGGGATCATTCATTGCTGATAAACGGTGCATAAATACCGGCGGCCCCAAAGCCGGCTCGCCCGGATAACCAAAGGAGAGAGATACATCAGCATCTTTAGCTACGCGATGGGTATAATTAACGCTCAGTTCAGCAAACAGATCGTGCGGGTGCTGTATATCTACCAACTTTTTCCCTTTATATGATTCACCTGTCTGGAATAATAATGGATACCCGCCCGGGCCAACCATGAAAGGATCAAAAGAGAACATGGTGTTGATAGAGAACAAGCCATTCTTGCCGACAGGTCTCTGAGTCATTGCCATCAGCCAGTTTGGTGCATCAAACTTTTTGCCGCCGCGGCTACCTGAATTGAAGAGGTCCTGTTTGTTATATCTCAGGAAGAAGCTTCCATGTATCATGGTCATCCACTTTTTACCGTGGATCATATAGGCGTACATCGGCGTTTCATCAGGCACCCAGGATGTTCCGGAGCCGTCGCGGCTCATCGGCACATCAAGCGAGTATTGGCTATTCATTTTCATAGACATCATCGAGCCGGAATCCATTTTCATATCGCCCATGTCCATGCCTTTCATGGAAGTATCTTTTTTCATGGGCATTTTTTGAGCTAAAGCCTGGCTTAAGAACAGTATTGTAACTATAGATAGGATGATCTTTTTCATAGTAAGCCTTAAAAAACATTAAATAAATTATACTCCAACCTGACCAGGTAAATATTCTGACTGAGCCTTGTCATATCGTTATATAAAGGGGTGTGAAAAGAAAAATCAACGCGGAAAAAACTATTGAATATCAACTGAACACCCGGTGCAGCATCAAGATAGCTTTGTCCGTATCCGGGATTTGCCTTTCCTAATAACTCTGCATAAACATTAAGATTTACCTGGTTATAATTCTCGTATTTTCTGGGGAATAACAGGTATCCAGCCGAAAGGGTGTAGCCTACGGCGTCATGCGCGTTTCCAATGGGTATATCGTATCCGCTGCGATTGCCAAATGCGTGCAGGTAACTTGCTGAGCCGGAAATCGCCAGTTTGTGTATTAGCTTGGTAAAAACCACGCCCGTTTGAAATCCGCTATTATCGCCCTCAAGCGCTATTTCCTGGTAAGGCAACGGGTTATTGATATCAGACAATTTTGCAAATACGGCACCTCTGAAATGGCTTTGAACCGAGTCAATCGACAAAAAGCGATACTTGGCATAAACGCTGCCACCTTCAAAATGCTGTTGGTTTTGATAATAATCAGATGCATACAAGCTGCCATGAACCATCAGGCTTTTGCTGGCGCCATACATCACTTCAAGGGTGGTACGGTTCTTATATTCCGGGTTGAAATAGCCCTGGTTTTCAAGCCTGATACCCAAAGAATGTGTAGCCATGTTGCTGGCTGGTTCGGTATTTATGTACAATTCCTGCGAAAAGGCAGAAAGTGTCATCCCCGAGAGGATGGCAAATAAAAATATAATCTTCATGATCTGGCAGATTTGAAAACTATATCGAAATATGGTAAACACGACCGTTGGTTTCTGCTTTATCGGTCGTATTATACTTTTTATAAACCGAAGCGGGTGCGAAGCCTTTATCAACAATCGTTACCGCTACAGAACCGGTCAAAGTTTTTCCATCGCCATTAACCAAATGATAAGAGTTGCCGCCATAGGTGAAGGCATTGTCGTTGATTTTGACGTTGTCGAAGTTGAAAGTGGCTTTCAGGTTATTGACAAAGAATCCTGCGCCCTCAACCTTTTTACTGATCTGGTCCAGGTTTACAGGCACATCCTTTTTAAAGGTGATCACAAACACATTGCGGTTCAGATCAGCTTTAATGTCGCCGATGAAATTTAAGGTGTGTAATGATTTTTCAGTAGCCTTTGAACACATAGAGCAGGTAAGTCCGCTTACCTGTAATTCGGCTTTGGTGAATTGTGCTTTTGCAGCGCTGATAGAAGCAATAAATATGATGAAGAATATTTTAAGAGTTTTCATTTGATAAAAAATTAATCGTTAAAAAAAGTAGATATATAGCCTTGCGGCCATAACAATAAGGTGGACGATTAATTAAATCAAATAAGAAAAGTGCAGTATTTTAAAAAGAGAGGAACAGCCGGTACTTTAGGCGGACCGCGGTCCGTAACATTGGCAACCACCTGGTCCTGAACAGCTGGGGTAAAGATCACAAATGCTGATACCGGTATTGATGCTATCGGGAAGAATTTGGACCAATGTAAAGGCGAGTTGTTTTGATGTGCATCCTTAACCTTGATCTCGATCTTTTGATCCTTACAGCATTTCATTTTGCTGCTTTGCAGTTTTGTGCAGGAATTGGCTTGTTCGTCAATCTTGACAGAAGCCAGCCTGTTAAAGCAATAATGCATGTTCAATGCAAAGCCGGAAACTGTAGTTAAATACAGCATCGCCAACACAATTATGACTGACCTTTTGAACATAATACAAACTTAGGGTTTTACATTGTCATTACCAATAGTACGGTCATATCGCTGTAATAATTAATATCTTAGCGGGATAAAACCAAAAAAATGAAACGCATCTATTTTTATTTGGCAGCCATGCTGATCGCATGTGCGTCGCAAAACAGCTATGCCCAAAACCTGAAAGTCCCGCAATTAAGCTCGACTCAAACCATTACGCAGGAGCTTGGATTGGGTCAAATCGATTTAACTTATTCCCGCCCGAATGTACGCGGCCGGAAGATATTCGGAGGCCTTGAGCCCTACGGCACCGTGTGGCGCACCGGCGCCAATGCTGCTACCATCATCAAATTCTCTGACGACGTGATGATCAATGGAAATAAAGTCCCTGCAGGCGAATATGGCTTATTTTCTATCCCCGGTAAAGACGAGTGGACAGTAATTTTAAACAAAACGGCACATCAATGGGGTGCTTATACTTACAAACAAGCTGAAGATTTTCTTCGCTTTAAGGTGAAGACCATTAGTCATTCTGAACCAACTGAAACCATGACCGTCCAGTTTAACAACGTTGATCAAACCAAATGCGAGCTGGAAGTAAAATGGGAAAATATTTCATTCTCGTTCCCTATCAGTACCGAGGTTGACAGCAAGATTATGGCTAACATCGATGAAATCATGAATCACGATAAAAAGCCATATTTTGAGGCCGCCATGTATTATTATGAAAATAATAAGGACCTGAAAAAGGCTTTGGAATGGATAACCGATGCTGAAAAAATGAGTCCCAACGCTCCTTTCTATAAACTTTGGAAAGCACGTATCCAACTAAAAATGGGTGACAAAAGCAGCGCGCTTGCAACTGCACAACAGGGAGTTAAACTGGCTAAAGACCAAAAAGACGATGAGTATCAACGCCTGAACCAGGCTGTTGTTGACCAGGCAAAATAATTTTTTTGCTTTTTTTCCTGCCATTGCAAGTGTCCTAAAATGGCCCATACGGTTTGCAATGGCAGTTTTTTTATCCACTACTTCTCCACTCTTCGGAAGTGTCTGATGATGAGGGCAATTTATCGTAAAAGACGACGTTCATATTAAGTAATAATTAATCAGGATGCTTTCCATTAAAGCAAAAAAAAATAGTCAAGCCTCGCGCTCAACTATTTTCCCTAATTAATTTAATGCTATTATTTAACTAAAGGTAAATAAAAAATCGATAAGATTAGTCGTGTAACCATAATGTTACAATAAGACTTTTATTGCCCTAAAACATAGTGACTTATCTTATTGTATATCAAGCGGAAATTTTTGCCTGATTATCGGTAGATTCATTTATGAGCGGGTTAATCAAAGCCGCTATAATGATCACCAGGAAACATCCGATAGCGTTTAGCCATAAATAAGCAATTACTTCATAAAAGCCCATTATGCAAATAATGATCTCGGTTATTATCGCTGCTATAAATACGGCTGTTCCTTTTATCTTTTTGAGATAGAAAGCTACCACGAAAACGCCTAATATGGTACCGTAAATAAACGACCCCAGTTTATTGACAGCCTCCAGCAGATTGCCCAGTTTAGCAGCATATAAGGCCATTACAATACATACTAATCCCCAGAAAACCGTGGCCAGGCGTGAGGCATTCAGGTAGGTTTTATCCGATGCATCGCGATTGATAACACGTTTATAAATGTCAACGACAGTGGTAGAAGCTAATGAATTGAGCGCACTTGCTGTCGACCCCATAGAGGCCAAAAACACGATAGCAATCAGCAATCCTATCAATCCATTCGGCAAAAAATGGATTACAAAATTCAGGAAGACGTAATTGGTATCGTCGGTATCGGCCTTACTATTGTTTTTCTTCATCAGGCTGATGGCATTTTTGCGGATCGCTACTTCTGCCGCATCTGCCTGTTTCAAATTATTGCTTGCCTTATTTATTTGCTCTTCGTTTTTACTGTCCAGCGCCTTTAATAATTCATCAGCACTGACTTTTTTCTGTTGAAATGCAATAGAATATTGTGTTCTGAGATCGTTGTATTCGTGAGCGTATGGCCCCTTCTTAACCTGCATTACCTCGTATTTATTAAAGAACAAAGGCGGTTGGTTAAACTGGTAAAAGGCAAATACCAAAATACCAATGAGCAGTATCAGGAACTGCATAGGTATTTTAATCAATCCGTTCATGATCAAACCCATACGACTTTGGCCTACTGAACTTCCCGTTAAATAACGCCCTACCTGGCTTTGGTCGGTTCCGAAATAGGATAACTGTAAAAAGAAACCGCCTATCAAACCACTCCAAACATTATAGCGATTGTTTGGATCGAATTTCCAGTCGATGACGTTCATGCGCCCAAGCTTACCGGCTAAATGCAGTGCCTTAGTAAATCCAACTCCTGGCGGTAGCAGATTAACGACCACAACGCCCGCCAGGAACATCCCTAAAAATATGATGCTCATTTGCAATAGCTGGGTATAGCTTACGGCTTTTGTACCGCCATAAACGGTGTAGAAGATCACCAAACCACCAATAAAGAGCGTAGTATAAACTGTGTTGATACCCAGAATGGTTGATAGTATAATAGAAGGTGCATAAATGGTTATCCCGGTTGATAACCCTCTTTGTATCAAAAACAGCAGCGAGGTAAGCGCACGCGTTTTCAGATCAAAACGTTGCTCGAGGAACTCGTAAGCTGTGTAAACCTTAAGCCTGTGGAAAATCGGAACAAAAGTGATGCACAACACGATCATGGCCAACGGCAGACCGAAATAGAACTGCACAAAGCGCATCCCATCAGAGTAAGCCTGCCCCGGCGCCGATAAAAAAGTGATCGCGCTGGCTTGTGTGGCTATTACCGACAATCCTACAGTATACCAGGGCATAGAGCGGTCGCCTACAAGAAATTGATCTATATTTTGATTGCGGCCGCTTTTCCAAATGCCATAAGCGACGATGGTAAGCAGTGTAAGGGCTAAGACGGTCCAGTCGATGAGGCTCATTTAAAGAGAATGGTGATGAGCCAAAATACGAAAATTAAAAAAACCAGCCATACGATAACTATACCGTAAAACTGGTTCCAGTTTTTTATGAATGAGGGTAATTCAGGATCAGCGTTGTTCACGGCCTCTTACAAATACCGCAACGTACAAAAGAGCTGTCAATAAACCTAATACACCACCAACAATAATCCATTTTATACCAACTTCCAATACCGCGCCGGTCATCAGGCCAAATACCAGTCCAACAAGGTAATATAAATTGGTTACGTTAAATTCTTTTTTCTCTTCTTGATGATGATGTGCCATGTTATGCTTATTTACAACAGTGCAAAAGTAATTGTTTCTGTAATGATTGCAATAAAAAAATTTGTGGGAAATTGCACGTTGTTTTGATTGCAAGGCGCAAGGCGGTTGGTGGGGTTATTCAGTGACACTGGATTTAGCATTGCCAAAAATATTCTACCTTTATAATATCAAACCTTATTAGCATGTTTTCAATATTCAAGAAAAATCGAAACATAGAGCAGATCCCCGACTGGGCCTCTTTCTTCAGCAACGAAAATTATACTGAGTTTATTAAAGTTGTAAAAGATTATTTTACGAAGAAAAACGTTGAATATACGATTCAGGACGGTGTATTAATTGTTGATACAAACGAATTTGGAGTGAATAAATTAGGTCTTGTCAACGTGGCACAGGTATGCAATCAGGATGAGAAGAAAAATTATAAAACCCTTGTAAAAAAACATTTCGATACAATGATTAGAACTCAGGACTTTGATCGTGAGTTTAAAAAAATAATACATGATTATGAGAAAATAAAATCGTACCTAGGGGTACGCCTTTATGACACGGAATATTTTGCCCAGATAGATAAAAGTCAAATTATAGTTAAGTCATTTGCTGAAAATATATACGCCAGTCTCATTTTTGATTTGCCGGACGCGATAGAAAGTGTCAAGAAAGAAGACGCGGATAAATGGGGTAAAATCTTAGATGAATTATTCGAAATAGGTATCGAAAATATAAGGCAAAATTGTCTATATGAAATAACTCAGCAGCCGATCGGCGACTTTAATATCTGGTTTGTTCAGGGCGATCATTTTTTTGCGCCAAATGTTGTATTCGATCTAAATAAATACCCGGAATTTATTGGCACTCATGGCTCACTTATTGGGATACCACATAGGCATGCAGTTATTATCTATCCAATTGAAAATATTGATGTTGTAAATGCCATAAACTCGTTGATACCTATAATTAATGGCATGAATCATGAGGGGCCTGGTTCGATAAGTAATTGCCTTTACTGGTATAAAGATGGTTCATTTGAAAACCTTCCGTATAAAATAGAAGATAGCAAATTACAGTTTTACCCGCCAGAAACCTTCGTGGATATTTTAAATAAATTGGCTTAAAAGTTTAGAGAAACTACCTTAATCCAAAAATCAATCAAATCCTACAATCGTGTCACGGATTCGCCTTCGGTTTATTAATCATATTAATAAACAACCGATAAGCGCCCGGAACACCGGCAGGTAATTGCCTGAAAAATGCCAGTGAGGTATAAACAAAGCGTCCTTTGCCATATTGTGTAGTTATCAGTGCGCCATCTTTGGGTGATTCGCCGGGATCAGCCATTTGGAGTACTTTTTGGTATTGCGGATCGGAGTCTTTTGTGAAATATAAGCCACGTTCCTGTACCCAGCCATCAAAATCGGCAGGGGTTATTTTGTTTGGATAGTTTAATACCGGGTTATTCTGGTCGAGGATGGTGATTTTGGCGTTCTCGTCTGTTACACGTTCGTTCACCAATTTGAAAGGATACGGACCAATATTTTTTGTCACCAATCCCTGGCTGTTATTATACTGCACCAGCAGGTTACCCCCGTTTTTCACATACTCCATTAACTTAGGCTGTTCGATAATCAAACGCTGATCAACGTTATAAGCACGTACACCCACAATAATGGCATCATAACCGGATAAATCGCCGTTCAATATCTCATTTTCCGAAAGCTGGTGAACTTCATAACCCACTTGTTTTAAAGCTTCAGGCACCAAATCGCCTGCGCCATTTATATAGCCAATCTTTTTACCTGCAATCTTCAGATCAAGCTGAACCAGTTTGGCCTGTGCCGGAGGGAACAGCGTAATGTTAGGAACGTGATTATAATGAATAGACAGGATGCCATATTTATAAGCGGTGTTATCTCGATCATGTGTTACAGTAGCTTCCAGCACCCCGGTTTGTGATTTATTTCCTGAAGGCGTAATGGTAAAATTCTGCTCCCATTCATCACCTTTATTCTTATTGGTGAATTGAACCCTTTCCGGACTTATCTTCCATCCCGGAGGCGCATCCAGGGAAATACTTCCTGAGCCAATCTTCTCAAAAGGCTCCAGGTTTACCTGCACGGTTTGCGGCTGCTGCGAATTAAAAATGTATACTTTATCGCGGATGTTAGCTGTTACAGGCGGAGCGATTTGGACAGGCTGATAAATTTCGCCTTTTGCCGGGTCAGTATATTTATAAACCAATTGGCGCTCAAACTGGATTGGCGTGCCTTCAACAATAAATTCAAATTTTACCTTCGGCATATCCGGGTTTTCGGGATTACCAACTTTGCGGTCATCAGCAATAGCATACGAACCTATGCCATGAGGTTGCTCCAGCCAATAAGGTTGTGTGATCTTATCAGCATATATCTTACTGTTGAAGGTTTGTACCTCGTTTGCCGGTATGGTTTTCCCACCGTCAAAATGCTGACCGTCGGCTTGTGTGATTTTTACTTTATCATTATACCTGTTCAGCACCTGCGAGCGTATTTCAATGCTGTCATGTAAACCATAGGTCTGTTCGGCCGCATAGCTTTCAAACCAAAGGCCCGAACAGGCAGCAATCAGCTCACTCAGCTCTTTTGTCTTTTGTTCGCGCCAATAGGTATCCTCTATTTTCTGAACACGGTCATATACTTTAACCAATGCCGGAACCGATTTGTCAGGATGATTAGCATCAAACTCTTTAGTGAGTTTTTCGATATCAGCCCCGATTGCATCTCCGCCTTTTATACGTCCCCAGCCGGTATTCACACCATCCATCAGATCGGTTTTTGGTGCATCACCTAATATGGTTTTAAAATATTCGTAAGCATCGCCACGCTGCCTTGCCGACCCAAACCCTTGCGTTTTGTGGTTCGAGCGGCTTTCTGCAGCCAGTTCGCCATAGCCTTTGCCCAATATTGGATTGTACACGCCAACATTCACTTTAAACTGATCAGGAGCGATGGTGTTTGTGTTACCAAAATTAAAAGTGTTCCACATGATGCGCTTGGGCTGCCAGGTTTGCACATATTTTAACTGCTCCGGGAAATGTTTCGGATCAGCTGCGGCGGCAAATGCCTCTTGCGCCAGGATAGCCGAAGCCGTATGATTACCATGACCGCCTTCGCCGGTAGTAGGAAAACGGCAAATTATCACGTCCGGCCTGAACTTACGGATCACCCAAACTACATCACTCAATATTTTTTCCTTATTCCAGAAGTTTAATGTTTCTTCCGGCCCTTTCGAGAAGCCGAAATCAAGCGCCCGGGTAAAAAACTGTTCGGCACCGTCCACCTTACGAGCAGCTAAAAGCTCCTGGGTGCGGATCAATCCTAATAATTCGCTCTGCTCGTTTCCAATCAGGTTCTGGCCACCATCGCCACGCGTCATCGACAGATATCCTGTACGATAATGTTTTTCCTGCGCCAGGTAGGCCAGCAAGCGGGTATTCTCGTCGTCCGGGTGGGCGGCCACATATAACACGCTACCTACAACATCTAACTTTTTTAAATTTTGTTCGATAGTAACAATATCAGTAGGTGGGGCTGTTTGTGCAAAAGCGGCACAAGAGATCAAAAATACAGGCAGAAAAAGAAAACGTTTCATAAGTAAAAAACAAGCCGAAAGATAGATGGATATTTCGAATACTTCAAATGTAAAACAAAACTGTTACGCAGCTAAATTGTTAAAAACTAATCAGTTGATTGATTTTTTAAGCGCTATTAATCAAATGATTACATTAAGATAACAAAACCCCACTTGACGTAATCAATCGATTGATTAATTTTGTGCCGTTGAAAGAAATGGATAAAGATAAGATCGATAAAAAAGAACACATCCTTGACGTTGCTGAAAAGGTTTTTTCAGAACTCGGATTTGACGGCGCTTCTACCCGGACAATTTCGGGCGAAGCCGGAGTGAATATGGCGATGCTGAATTATTATTTCGGTTCAAAAGAGGGGTTGTTCCTTGCAGTTTTCAACCGGAAGATCAAATCGTTTCAAAACATATTGCAAAACATAGGCAGCGATGATACCATCTCTTCCTGGAACAAAGTGGAACTATACATCGACCTGTATGTGCAGCGTGTAGTAAGCAACAACTGTTTTCAGAAAATGCTTTACCAGGAATTGGCCATGCAGCGCAGGGGCCAATTGAGCGATGAGATAGCCGGCATACTGATGACTAACGTGATGGAGCTGAAAAAGATCATCCAGGATGGCGTCGATAAAGGCGAATTTAATAAAGACGTAGATCTGGACCTGATAATTGCTACTATCTACGGCACGAAAAATTTTATCATCAATGCCCCGCAGCTGGCCAGCACCATGCTTGGGTACGATATACAGGACGAGAAAATACTGGAGGGAACATTTAAACCCCGTATTGAATCCTACATGAAAAAACTTTTAAGAGCTTACTTAGTGAATGAACATGATAACACAAATAAATAACCCACTTAATCACCCATTTAAAAAAATGGTGAAACCCCTATACCGTTTCGCTATTGCGATTATGGTTCCGGGTTTGATGCTAAGTGCAACTGCTTCTGCCCAGGACAGAACCCTAACCCTCGACGAAGCAATTAAACTAGGCATCCAGAACAGTAAGGTACTTAAGCTGTCGCAGTCCAAAATTGATCAGGCTGTTTCAAAGTACAACCAGGCAAAAGATGAGATATTACCTACAGGCAATGCAAGTTTCGCTTACAACCGCGCTCAGATACCTGCCAATAAGTTGTCTTTCGGACCAAATGAAAGTTTCAACCTGCCTACCAGCGCTAATGCTTACCTAGGTATCGTATCGTTGAAGGAAACCATTTTTGCAGGTGGTAAATTAAAACTGGCTCAACAGTCGACAGACTTACTGACCCGGGTATCCCGTTTGGATGCCGATCGGGACAAAGATGAGATCGCTTATGATGTGATCACCTCTTTTTACAATCTGTACAAAGTGCTGCAAAGCAAAAAAGTAGTTGAGCAGAATCTGAAATCGATAGACGAGCAGATCCATCAATCTCAGCGCTTCTTCGATCAGGGTTTGGTAACCAAGAATGATGTGCTTCGTTTCCAACTGCAACGCTCGAACGTTGAACTGAATGGCATCGACCTGGAAAGCAATCGCAAGGTTATTAATTACGATCTTAACATCCTGTTAGGCTTGCCTGAAACAACCCAGATCAATATTGATCAAATCCAGGACGCAGGTCGTGAAATAGGACCGATAGGAAGCTATATCGATACTGCCATGGCGAACCGCCAGGAAGTAAAACAACTGGTATTGCAATCAAAAGTTGCTGAAAATAATATCAAGAGCATCCATGCTAACCAGTTGCCAACTGTAGCAGCTTCAGCAGGAGGCTATTATGTAGATGTTGCAGCCAATCCGCTTCCAAAATCAGGCAGCTACATTACGCCGATCACTTTAGGTGTAACGCTGTCATGGAACTTCTCATCACTCTGGACCAACAAAAACAAGGTGACCGAGGCTAAGATCGAACGTGAGCAGGTTACCATTAATCAGGGCATTACTGCCGATAACATCCGTAAAGATGTAAATCGCAGCTACCAGGGATATGAGGAAGCAATTAACAAGATCAAATTGCTGCAGACCTCTATCGACCAGGCAGGCGAGAACGATAAGATACTGCAATCGAAATACAAAAGCAACGTAGCTTCTGCTACTGACAGGGCCGATGCCGAAACATTATTGTACCAGGCACAGATCAACCTGGAACTGGCTAAAGCAGACGCAGGACTTGCTTATTACACACTCTTAAAATCAACCGGAAAACTTAACAAATAATATAACGATTTAAACTACCCAATAAAATGGCACAGGAACAAGAACCCAAAAAGAAACCGAACAAGGTTATACCTATAATACTTGGCGTAATACTCATAGCGGGTATTATATTCGGGATAAAAGAATACATCTACTATGGCAAACACATTGATACCGACGACGCTCAGATCGATGCTGACGTAAGCCCGGTAGTAGCCCGCGTAGGTGGTTATGTGGATAGCATCTTTTTTGAAGAGAACACCCACGTAAACGCTGGTCAGGTTTTAGTAAAGATCGACGACCGCGATTATAAAGTAAAATTAGAGCAAGCAATGTCAGCACAAAAAGGTGCGAGCGCAGGTGTTGGCGTTGGCCAGTCACAAATTATCGCGACTGCCGCTAACTCATCAAGTGCACGTGCACAGGCTGAATCAGCTGCTGCAAGATTAGAGAAAGCTAACAAGGATTACGCACGCTATGCTAACCTTGTAAAAGACGGATCAATCACCCAGCAACAATTTGACCAGGCAAAATCAGACCGTGATGTAGCTGCTGCTACTTACCGCGCGGCACAGGATCAATATAAGGCTGCTTTGGAGCAGGTTGGTACAAGCCGCAACCAGTTAACTGTAACCAATGTTGGTGTTACCCAGCGCCAGGCTGATGTTGACTATGCAAAGCTGCAACTGTCATACACTACCATTACAGCGCCATCAGCTGGTATTACTTCTAAAAAGAATATTCAGCTGGGCCAATTGGTGCAAGCCGGACAAACTTTATTCAACATCGTAAATGATAACAGCCTATACATTACTGCCAACTTTAAGGAAACACAGCTGACCAACATGAAGAACGGTCAGAAAGTAAACATCGAAGTAGATGCTTTCCCTGATGTGGAATTGCATGGCGAGGTGTACAATTTCTCACCTGCCACAGGTGCTAAATTCTCGCTGTTACCTCCGGATAATGCTACCGGTAACTTCGTTAAAGTTGTACAACGCATACCTGTAAAGATCAAGATCAATGCTGATAAAGAAACAATGGCAAAGTTGCGTCCGGGTATGAGTGTAAATGTTTCTGTTATCTATAAAGACTAAATACCATGGCCGAAACCGGTTTTAAAAAATGGATCATTACTATTACGGTAATTACAGCTTCGCTTTTGGAGCTGATAGACACCACGATAGTAAACGTAGCCTTACCGCAAATACAAGGTAACCTTGGTGCAACGCTTGAGAACGTTGCCTGGGTAGTTACCGGTTACGCGGTAGCCAACGTAATTATACTACCCATGTCCGGGTGGCTGGGCAGCTTCTTTGGCCGTAAAAGCTATTTCATAGGCTCAATTGTATTATTTACTATCACCTCATTTCTTTGCGGTAATGCGCACAGCTTAAATGAGTTAGTCATATTCCGTATCATACAGGGCGTTGCCGGTGGCGGGTTGATATCGACCTCACAGGCAATTTTGGTGGAAACCTGGCCGCGCGAACAGATCGGTACGGCTACAGCCCTATTTGGTTTAGGCGCGGTAGTAGGGCCAACTGTAGGACCAACTATTGGCGGATATATCACCGACCACTATACATGGCAATGGATATTTTATGTAAATATTCCGGTGGGAGCCGTGGCAGCGTTTTGTGCTTATACATTTATCAATAAAACACCCAAGGAAGCAAAAGGAAAGCCCATCGATTGGTGGGGTATACTCTTATTAGCAATTGCTGTAGGCAGCTTGCAGGTGATACTGGAAAAAGGTGAATCTGAAGACTGGTTTGCAAAAACCTACATATTAGTGCTTACCATAACCGCTATTTTGGGTACTATCTTATTCATCTGGCGCGAAACCACGTATGAGTTCCCGATAGTGAATTTTGGTATCATGCGACACCGGAGCTTTGCCGTGGGTATGTTTACATCGTTTATATTGGGCTTTGGTTTGTATGGTTCGGTGTTTGTATTCCCTGTATTTTGTCAAAACCTGCTTGGGTTCACAGCACAACAAACAGGTGAATTACTGTTCCCGGGTGGTCTGTGTACTATTGTAATGATGCCTTTTATCGGGAAGATGCTGAACAAAGGTATACCAGCTCAATTTATGGCGACAGCGGGCATGTTCCTGTTCTTTGTATTCACTTTCATGCTGAGCGGTTCGACTTTGGAAACCGGCGAGATGAACGTATTGATACCGTTATTGATCAGGGGTGTAGGTATGGCCTTGTTGTTTGTACCACTAACCACTTTGGCTATAGCAGATCTGAAAGGTCCTGAAATGGGGCAAGGAACAGGGTTAAATAATATGATGCGCCAGTTAGGTGGTTCATTTGGTATAGCGGCCCTTACTACCATTATCCACATTCGCCAGGGTGTGCACAGAAACAATCTGCTCACCAACGTTAACCCATATAACAATGCGTTTTTACAGCGTATGCACATGATGGAACAGGCCTTTATGGCCAAGGGTAAGTCAGCTATCGATGCAACTCAAATGGCCTACAGGGCAATAGAAGGTGCAGTTGTAAGGCAATCGTTGCTGTTAACTTATAATGATGCCTACCTGATATCAGGGCTGATCATGCTGTTCTCTATCCCGCTGATATACTTACAGCCATTTAAAAAAGGCAAAGTGAGTGTACCAACAGATGCGCACTAAATGATAAAAGCCGTTCGGTCTTGCGACTGAACGGCTTTCCCCAAAAAAAATTTTACAATTAAAAGTTTTGATATCAAACCCCAACGCCGGATCATTCCTAAAAATCACGTTTTGGAATTGAGTAATCTTATGGTTATAAAATTATGAGTTTTAGGATGATAATGTCAAGCATTTAAAACAAAATATTACTAACAAAATCAAATCTTTTCACATCTAAAACACTCCTGCCTAAATAGAGGTTCAATCTTCCTGATAATTTTCAAACCTGTTTATCTAATTGCTTAACATTTAAGCCGATTCCAATATTTTCTAAACAAAAAAGCTTAAAATTGGCTTATTATCGTGGTACAAAGCCATGAATAGTAAAAGACGATTCACACTGATGAGAATTTTAAGCAAACGATATCTTAAAACGTTATGGAAAGTTATTGTTGCAACCTTTATGGGTTTTATAAACGATAATGGCTTAAAACTAAGCGCATCACTGGCTTATTATACCGTTTTTTCAATCGCCCCGCTTATCATATTGGTTATTTCAATATCCAGCCTGGTGTTGCGTCATTATTCCTTTAACGATGCCTTATACGCCCAAATGTCGCAGTTTATTGGAAAAGATGCTACTCATCAATTACAGGAGATTGTTACGAACCTGGCACTTTCGGGCAAAACGGGCATCGCTTTGTTGTCGGGTATTATTATTTTATTATTGGGTGCCAGCAGTATGTTCGTCGAGATACAGGATTCGCTCAATATCATCTGGAGGGTAAAATCGAAACCCAAAAAAGGATGGCTAAAATGGCTGCAAAACCGCTTCCTTTCCTTTTCGCTGATCATAGGCCTGGGGTTTTTGTTGCTGGTGAGCCTTATCATTAACCTTGTCGTAAAAGCGCTCAGCACCCGTTTGGAGCATTTTTTACCTTACTTAACAGTAACTATTTTCGACCTGATCAACCTGGCTGTTACCTTATTAGTAATTTCTTCATTATTTGCGATCATCTTTAAGTTCCTGCCTGATGTAAAGATCAAGTGGAAGGACGTTCGGTCCGGGGCCATTTTTACAGCTTTGCTATTTATGCTCGGGCAATATCTGATCGGGTTATATATACAATATACCGCTCAGGGTTCAGCGTATGGCGCGGCAGGTTCTATCATCGTCATTTTAGTTTGGATATATTACACATCCACCATTTTATACATCGGCGCCGAATTCACCCAGGTGTACGCTGAGGCCTCCGGAAGCAGGATAGAGCCCGCCGAATATGCGGTGCACGTGCTGCAAACCGAAGTAGAGCATGAAGTAGATGACCTGCCTCCGCAAAATCCTCAATTGCAGGGGAATCTGAAAGAAGCCAAGAAACCGGTCAATCAATAATTATCGTGTATGTAGGTGATGATTCGGACCATCTCGTCACGTATCTCTCCTGTAGGCCTCGTGAAATTATTATTCATGAATGAGAAGGCTAATCGCTTACCCTTCCTGGTCACCAGGTAGCCGCTTTGATTATGGTTGTTTGATAGTGATCCGGTTTTCGCCCAAACAAATGGTACGCCGTTATCCGTTTTATATGCTTTGCGTATCGTCCCGGCAACGCCACCTATTGGCATCAGGCTATGGAGTAAGCTATCGTTTTTCATTTGGTCTGATATCTTACATAACAATGTAATTATGCTTCTCGGCGTAAACAGGTTAAACCTCGAAAGCCCTGAACCATCCACCCATTGAGGCACGTCCGGCAGGTCGTTCAGGTAATGTGCTTTTGAATAAGCAATCACCGAATCGGCATTCATTATCTTGAATTTGGATGATGAGCATACCAGCAATAGCTGCTCGGCAATGAAATTGTCGCTTGGTTGCAGCATGCGTTTGTAAACCGAATCGGCATTGGCGTCATAGATTGTTTTAGCGCTGTCTGCCAATGGAAGGCGCACTTCGATTATCTCTTTTTTTAGTGTATCCTGTAACAAGGCCAGGGTAAGGGCCGTGCTGGTTTTCCATGGGATTTCCTTACGATAACCGGCCGGTGCTTTTATGGCTGGATATACAAAGCTATTCGTCAAAAAGTCACGCTGGACCCTGAATGCTGTGGGTTTATAATTACTGTCGCACTTTAAATATCGGGTAAGATAAGATGGTTTAATTTTCAGTTGGCCACTGCTATCAGCTGATATTACGGCCACGTTATCTTCAATCGGCAATTCTGTTATTTCGGCCTGGTAGTAATCGTTGTAATCATCCCATGCCCATCCCGAACCAAAAAATTGATTTTGATATTGGCCAGACGAAAAATAGAGCTTCTTATCCGAGTTTTTCAGAAGATCAAACCCCTTTATTCCTTTCAGATCAGTTTGAAGAAAAGCCGGATCACCTGTCCCCCAGAATATCAGCGAATCATTACGAGTGATATATTTTAATGCAGGTATAGAATCACCCAGCATTTTCAGGCAGGTATAAAAAGTAAAAAGCTTGGTATTGGATGCGGGCGTAAAATATTTGTCCGAATTGAGCTCATAGATCATCTTCCTGGCATCCATATCATATAATGCAAAGCCTGTAAAATGGTCTTTTACTATTGCTGAATGCTTAAAAAGTTTCCTGATTTTCCGCTTCCTGATCTTGCCCGCATCGGCATTAGTGTTTATCAGCAAAAATATTGCTGCTATTAGTAACATTATCAGGCTTCTTCGCATCATATAATTTTAGGTAACTAAACTTTTATTGTAAATTTATTAATCCAATTATAACCAAATTGTTACTTAAACTACTTCATAAGACCAAGCTTCTGCCTGTTTTAGGTCTGATTTGTTTACTATGCTTTTGTCATACACCGGCCCGTGCCCAATATTTTGATATTGATAATGGCTATAAATCGGTGCGGATCCCCTTTAAGCTGATAAGAAACCTGGTGGTTATAAAATTAAAAATAAATGGCAGGGGGCCGTTTAATTTTATCCTGGACACCGGCGTTGGGCTTATGGTGATCACCGAACCCAAACTGGTCGACTCCATCAATCTCGAAAATAAACGGACCATTAAAATGGCTGGCCTTGGTGAAGGCGATGCTTTTGAGGCATATGTAACTCCGCCATTAAAAATAGATATCCCCGATCTGACCAGTTACGATGTTGCGGCGGCGATACTTAAAACGGATCATTTTAACTTATCTAACTTTGTGGGTATTCCCATTTCCGGGCTATTGGGTTATGAATTTTTTAGCAACCTGGCAGTAAAGCTGAGTTTTGTCGATAGCACAATAACCGTTTACAAGCCAAAGGATGTACGCAAATTCAGGAAGGGCGAAAAAATACCGATAACAGTAGAGTACCATAAACCATACTTACAGGCAAAGGTTATACTGCCTAATGGCAAGGAGCAGATGAGTAAGCTGGTAATTGACCTGGGAGCAGGCCACCCTGTCTCGCTCGAGAACATGATCAAAAAGAATGGTTTGCCGCAAAAATTTATTATAGCTAACCTGGGCGTAGGGCTCGCGGGACCAATTTCCGGATTTTTAAGCCGGATTGATGAAATAGACCTGGGTAAATACCGGCTTAAGAAGGTAATAACATCCTTCCCGAACGATTATGACGAAGCCACAATGAAAAGTTTATCTGTCCCGAGAGACGGAAACCTTGGCGTGGGTATTCTGAAAAGATTTACTGTCGTATTTGACTATCCCGGTAATGCTATTTATTTAAAGCCGAATGCAAATTTCGGGAGTCCTTTTGAACATGACATGAGCGGCATAGAATATTATGCTGCAGGTGATGGCCTGAAACACCTTATCATAAGCAGGGTTGAGCCCGGATCGGCAGCCGATGAGGTTGGCCTTGAAAAAGACGATGAGATCACCTCTATCAATTTTAAACCCGTGGGCGACATGACCCTTGAGGAAATAGATAATCTTCTTAAATCAAAAAACGACCGCAACCTTTTGATCGAGGTATATCACGACCATAGGTTCGACAGGGTCATCCTGACACTCAAACGCCGTATCTGATTCTATTTTAACTGGCTGATATTTTCAAAGAAGGCTTTTTGCAAATCAAGCAATGACTTCACTTTTATGGTTTCGCCATAAGTATCAAAACACAAAAACTCAACCTTTCCGGGATGTTTTGTGTCGATCTTCTCAAAAAAATTGAAGGTCTGGAAAAAGTAATGCCGGGTAATAACGCTTTTTCTTTTGTTTGACCTGGACGAATTTAACCTGAACCCAAAAGCATCAATCCATTGATGGATCCGGGTGTGAAGCGAGGATGCGATTTTTTTCATAGGTAACCTTTTCATTTCTAACGAAAAAGCTTTGACCTTGTTTTAATTACCGGCCGAATGTTTTCCAATTCCCTCCCCGAATTATACTTAGTTACAGCTGAAAAATCAGGCAAATTTTTTTCTCAAAATGAAATGTAACTTATTGAAACAGTTCGCGTACAAAGCTTTAATTAATTTATTTTAACGTACACTATATGAGACGAATTAGACACATACTGCCATTAATATTACTAGCATGTTTTATTAGTATTAATGGTTGTAAAAAAGACAAAACACCCGGTCCTTCAGGCGCTACCGGTGCAACTGGTTCTACCGGTGCACAAGGCGACATAGGAGCAACCGGTCCACAAGGACCACAAGGTCCGGCCGGAGGCCCTCAGGGAGCGACTGGTGCTACCGGCGCTACTGGTGCAACTGGTTCAAATGGAACTAACGGAACCAATGGTACAAACGGTACTAATGGTACAACAGGTGCTACCGGAGCAACTGGTTCAAACGGAACCAACGGTGCTACAGGTGCAACTGGCTCAAACGGAACTAATGGTGCTACGGGAGCAACTGGTGCTGCCGGTTCAACTGGCGCCGCTGGTGCCACTGGTACTAAAGGCGCTACCGGATCAACAGGTGCTAACGGCGCAACTGGCGCTACAGGTGCTAATGGCGCAACCGGAGCTACAGGCACTGCTGGTGCAACTGGCGCAACCGGAACTGCTGGCGCTACCGGAGCAACTGGTACTGCCGGTGCTACTGGTGCAACAGGTGCTACCGGAGCCGCTAACGTAAATACCTTCCTGTTCAGCAACAAATCTATTTCGATAACAGGAACAAACTTCAACGTTCCGGCTATCACGCAACCTATTGTTGATCAAGGTTTGGTGTTGGTTTACATGAGTACCAGCGCAAGCGGTCCATGGTATCCGTTGCCATATAACCAGGGTGGTACAACAATCAGCCTGTTAAGCTACAGCGTGGGTCAGATAACTTTGATAGCCAGCCCGAACCAAACCGGTATCTATCTTAAAGTTGTCGTAATTCCTGGTAACTCAGTTACCCAGTTGAATGTTAGTCATCCACACCTGAATTTTAACAATTACAACCAGGTAGCCTCTGCGTTGAATTTGAAAAACTAATAATTAAAAGTTCAAATACGTTAACCCTCTGATTTTCATAAATCAGGGGGTTTTTTGTTTTAGAATGTAACAATGATATGATTTTAAGGCATTTGATATTTTTATGTTGAACCTTTGCGTTCTGTTAACGTCTTTATGATTTTGACAGTTGTTTAAAGAAAAGTTATGAAACCCTTATTACTAATATTTGCCTTTTCCTTACTATTCACGATTTATGCCCATGCGCAAACAGGACGAGAGGTACATGGTACCGTAACAGACTCTACCAAACTCGGTGTACCCGGAGCCAACGTCAAACTGATTTCTGACAAGGGCGATAGCACAGTAACCATTACCGATCCGACCGGAAAATTTGTCTTCCCGGCAGTTAATGGTACAAAGCTTACCCTGACCATTTCATCAATCGGCTATCAAAGCGTCAAAAAACATTTTGGACTAGATGCTAATACCCAACCTGCTTCTTTGGGGGCTATTGTATTGAAATCAGAAACCAATACACTACAAGGGGTAACTATTGTTGGCGTTAATCCGGTCACACTGAAAGAAGACACCGTAGAATATAAAGCAAGTGCCTACAAAGTGCGCGAAAATGCTCCGGTGGAGGACCTGATAAAAAAGCTGCCGGGCGTTGATGTGGATGTAAACGGTAACATTACCACACAAGGCAAGCAAGTGACCAAAGTAAGGATCAATGGCAAGGACTTTATGGGCGGCGATGTACAAAGTGCGACCAAAAACCTGCCTGCCGACGTTGTAGAAAACATCCAGATGATCGATGATTATGGCGATCAGGCAAATTTAACCGGCGTGAAAACAGGCGAGCCGGATAAGATCATGAACATCACTATCCGTAAGGATAAAAACTATGGATACTTTGGTCAGGCTACTGCTGGTGATGGTGAAGACGCATTGCCAAAAAGCCAGGGGCTGCCGGATGATAACCGTTACCTCGTTAGTTTAAACGCATTCCGTTTTAATGGCGACCAGCAAATGGCATTATTGGGAAGCCTCAACAACACCAACGTTAATACTTTCTCATTCAACTCCAATACCGGGGGCGGAGGAGGAGGCGGGGGCGGCTTTGGAGGCGGAGGAGGTCGTGGCAACGCAGCGAGAGGTGCACAAAACTCAGGAAGCCTGATCACCACGCAGAATGGTATTACCGACGCCCATTCAATAGGGGCCAACTTCCGCGATCAATGGGGGAAAAAACTATCGGTTTATGGTAGCTACAGCGTTTCTGATAATACAGTTTCTACTACCAGTACTAACTTCCAGCAAAATACAAATCCGGTAAACCCGAGCACTAATAATCAGCAGTCAAATGAGTTGGATAAAAACTTTAATGAGCGTTTTACCTGGAATATGGAGTATAAACCGGATACCGTAAACTATTTGAAGATAACACCGACATTTACTTATGCAACAACCCGCTCTACCGATCAGGAGGTCAATAACCTGCAATATCCTAACCATCCTGTGCAGAATTCAATTTTTAACTCCTATACTGTGGGTACTTCAAATGCACCTTCATATGGTATAACCACATTATTTAATCACCGTTTCCACCGTAAAGGGCGCAATCTCAGCATCAACGTCAATATCAACTCATCGCCAAATACCCAGTATCAGCATGTTGTAAACGATTATGCTGATAATAGTACGCCGATAGGACCGGTTAACCTGGTGTTACATACCGACAGTCGCACAACAACTTTTGGAACCACATTGTCTTATTTAGAACCCATAGGCAAAAGGGATTACCTGGAATTTAATTATGCCCTTAGCTATTCGCATACAACCAACAGTAAGTTAGCCGACTCTTCAGTAGTTACCACCGATTTTCCAAGCACTCCGGACACCCTTAGAAGTACAGAATACAATTATAACTTCACAACCAATCGCTTTGGTTTAAACTATCGTTTTATCGAGAAAAAATACAATTACACATTTGGTTTAGGCGTACAGCCAGCAGTATTGGATGGCTACTCGCCATTAACGGGGTTGTCAACCCATATAAATACGTTCAACTGGATACCAACTGCGCGGTATATTTATAACTTTTCACGCAGCCAGGCATTTAGTCTGAACTATAACGGGTCGAGCAGTCAACCGAGCTTTACGCAGTTACAACCAATTACCGATGTGTCAAACGCATTATACCCGGTTCAGGGTAACCCTTTCCTGAAGCCGCAGTTTACCAACAATTTCTCGCTTCGTTATAATCAATTCAGTTTTGCAACGGGAAACATTTTGTTTGCAAACGTTTCATTCCAGAAAATCGATAACCAGATCGTAACCAATACGATTACTTATTCCAATAAAAATTCCATTCTTACTCAATATCTAAATGCGGATGGTTACTACAATATCAGTGGCAATTTCACCTATGCCAAACCGTGGGACAACCGCAAGTTTACATTGATGTTTACCGGTACTGTTAATTACTCAAATGGTATAAGCTATCTTACCAACGTTGCTGCAAATGGGGATTCGACGGCTAATAAAAACGTCGCCAAAAATCTGCAACTGACACCTGGTTTACGGTTCAGGGTAGATTTTACCGACATTATTGATGCGCAGCTGCTAACCAATTACGCCATCAACCGCACAGACAACTCGGTAAAAAGTCCTCTGAATAATAACCAGTATACCCGTACCTGGAATATCGGCGTTAATGGCAAAAATTACTTTAAAGACTGGACCGTAAGCTATGATTATGGCAAAGCTATCAACTATGGATATAGCACAAACCTGGGAAAGGTAACTAATCCTAATATATTGAACATGTATGTGGAACGCAGGTTTTTAAAGGATCACCGGGCTACTATACGCTTATCTGCTTTTGACCTGTTTAATCAGAACACGGGCTTTTCATCAACTTCGACACCAAGCTCATTTACCGAAACGCATGTCAACAGATTATCGCGTTACTATCTGGCGACCTTCACACTTCGTCTGCAAAAATTTGCGGGTAAAACGCCGACTCAGAGCCCAGACAGGCAATTCAGAAGAGGTAACAGGGGCGATGGTATGGGAGGCCCTCCGGGTGGCGGACCAAGTGCTTCAGCAGAATAATTTTCGAATTTCTATACAATGGAAAAGGCCGGCGTAAATTTTTACATCGGCCTTTTACCTTCACCAAATTTATAATAATTACTAATTATTATTCACTAATACACTGTTTATAACCTGTTCCAGTTGTTGCAGGTCAAAAGGTTTAGCTAAATAACTTTCTGCTCCGGCATTACTGGCAAGCAGCTGTATATCGCTGTTTGCCGAAAAATATATAACAGGTATGCTTTTCAATTGTTCGTTGCTCTTTAAAGTTTGCGTGGCAACAATTCCGCCCGCATCTGGTATCCAATTGTCCATCAGGATGACATCCGGGTGTACTGCCGAAACTTTTTCCGCCACGTGATTGCAATCCGTAAAGGCGTGCACTTCCCAGCCTTGTTCCTCTAAAACGTAACTGCAAATCGAAAGTATATCCTCATCGTCATCAAAAATGGCGATCTTTTTTGTAGAGGTTTTGTCCATACCAGGGGTTAATCTTTAATCTATTTATACCAAAACGTGTAACAAATGTTTTAGTTTTTTTAAATTGAGCTAATATGTATATTTAACACTGATTAATCAACCGATAAATATCTTAGTACCCCTTAAATTTACTATTCTTTAATTGAGTGCTATAATATTGTCTGTCCTGCCTTCAAATTTTAATTATAAGCATGCTGTCATAGCATTTTAAACCGATGCCGAAGCCATGAGTGAACAGGATACAAACCAGCAACTATTGTCTGAAGGCAACGACTTGCAGGAAGCAAATCTCCGTGCAATCTTCGAAAATACAGATACGGCATATGTGCTGTTCAATGTCGACTTCGTTATCATGTCCTTCAATTACCTGGCTCAAAAATACTCACAGGAGCAAAATGATCAGACCTTGTTTGTGGGTAATTCGGTAAGGGACTATTTTTCAGCGGAGCGATGGCCAATTATAAAAAATACGCTTGAAAAAGTTTCCAGGGGCGAGACGATAGCTTATGAGATAAGTAATACCGATTCAGCAGGAATAGTAAAGTGGTTTAATGTACGGTGGCTCAATGTAAAAGATGGCGACGGCCAAAACAGGGGCTTCATTTTAGCTAACAAAGAAATAACCGCAGCCAAAAATGCTGAGCTGGAGCGTGAAAAAATAACTGCTGACCTGATTCAGCATGATAAGGACCTGGAACAGTTTACCTACATCATTTCGCACAATTTGCGGGCGCCTGTGGCCAACATCCTGGGTCTTGCAGATATGATGCGCAATCACGATCTGGACAATGAAGCAAAAATGGAAATTTTTGACCGGGTTGTACAATCCATTGAAAACATCGACACGGTAATAAAAGATCTCAACCAGGTTTTACAGGCCCGCGAAATGCTGAATGCGAAACAGGAGATTATTTATTTTGATAATATTATTGAGTCGTTTAAGGCCAGTATTCACGATGTTGTTCTAAACGAAAAGGTTCAGATCAAGTATAACTTTGACGAGGTTGAATCTGTTTTTTGTATCCCAAGCTATATCAACAGCATTTTTTATAACCTGCTTTCCAACAGCATCAAATATCGCAAGCCGGGCGTATCTCCGGTAATCACTGTAAAAAGCCGCAAACTTGCTGATAAGATCGAGCTTCATTTTAAAGACAACGGCAAAGGCATCGACCTGGAAAAACACGGGCGCCATGTATTTGGCATGTATAAACGCTTCGACCCCAGCATGGCAGGTAAAGGACTGGGATTGTTTATGGTAAAAACCCAGGTTGAGGCCCTAGGCGGCACTATAAAAATAAAAAGCAAGCCTGGCGTGGGAACGGAGTTTATAATACAGTCGCCGATTAAGCCGTACTAATCTATCTCTCTAATCTGCCAGTTCAAATGCTCCGCCTTTATTCAACAATTCCACCCATTAGCACCTGGTGTAATTGCCCTTCCTTAAATATGTAAATACTTTCAAATGTTAATTCTTCATCTTCCGCCTTTGTTGGTGTTGTCACCAACAAAACCACGACTTTTTTTATTGTCCGTCGTCATGCGCAAGTATTCCAAATTCATCATGTCCTGAGTAATAAAATTTAGCAGATGAATACTTGTAATCTTCGGGAAATTCGGCTAAACACCACTTCTCCTGCAATGGATTGTTATGAATGTAATCCATTTTTTGCATAAATACATCATGTGTCCAAAGATCAATGCTTAATGAATTCCGTTCCCAAAATTGATAATTTCTATCTTTAGCATTTACACTAAATTGATTTAATCTTGGATCATTTGTATCAATCAGCTTAAACTTTATTTGTTGAGCTGTGAATTTCAGAAAGCGCATCTGTATATTATCCTGTTTATAACCATCCTGTATTTGCCATATAAGGTGTATATGATTAGGCATGATAACGAATGCATAAATAACAATACTTCCTTCTTCTTTCAGAAATTTTAGGCTTTTAATAATGATGTCTTTGTAATTGTCATCTGCCAGCAAGGACTTCCATTCCAATATCGTTGCTGTAAAAAACTGTGCGTGGTAGTCGAAATTGATCTTCGGCATTTGTGCTAAAATACAAATTCACGGGCTTGTTGGTGACAACACCAACAAGGGCGGAAAAAACTGTGCGTGGTAGTCGAAATTGATCTTTGGCATCTGTGCTAAAATACAAATCCGGGGCTTGTTGGTGACAACACCAACAAGGGCGGAAGCAACGGGATTTCGTAAACAAACTATCAATTGAATATTCTATTCTCAATGAACAATATTAGCCATGGCGCTATTAAAGTGGCAATAACTAAAATAGTCCCCATAAACTTGCTTAATCCATTTTCATTTTCCCATTTATTTTTGAGTATTGGATATCTTTTTTTCGATTTTATATATCGAAAAAAATTTATGATAATAATAGGCATGAGTGAAACTGTTATAATGATCGTCTCAAGTAGCTTTGAATCCCTTAATGTTTTGATCGGAAAAAATATTTCTCCAAAAAGTATAAGAATATCAAGTAAGACTATCCCTTCGGTTAAACTAAGAAAAAACGTCGCAGTGAAACCATAATCACCATCGTACTTATGGTAGACTTTACTAATTCTGTAAAAAATATAATCCAAATAATTACTCATACTCCCATTTACCATTTTTTACCTCGGTGTTCGTAGCTGCCAACTACGAATCATCATGCCCGGAGATTCTGTCTCCACACTACCCCGCCGTTGTTGGTGTTGTCACCAACAACTACCCCGCCCAACCCTCTCTGTCCAAACTCCTGAAATGAATCGCCTCTGCCAAATGTTCCAACTTTATTTCTTCACTACCCGCTAAGTCTGCAATGGTGCGGGAAACTTTCAGAATACGGTCATAAGCCCGTGCGCTGAGGCCCAATTTTTCCATAGCACGTTTTAGCAGAGCTTGCCCGGCCATATCAATCTTGCAAAGATCTCTTACCATTTGCGGGCTCATTTGGGCATTGGCATGCAGTTCGGGCTTGCTGCCGAAGCGTTCGGTTTGTATATCGCGGGCTTTGATCACGCGCTCGCGGATGTCTTCGCTTTTTTCTGCTAAACGGTCGGAAGATAGTTCTGAGAAATTAACCGGCGTTACTTCCACATGCAGATCGATACGGTCAAGTAACGGTCCTGAAATTTTATTGAGGTATTTTTGAACAGCGCCCGGTGGACAGGTACATTCCTTTTCGGGATGATTATAAAATCCGCATAAACAGGGATTCATACTGGCTATCAGCATCACATTAGCCGGATAATCCACCGAAAATTTGGCTCTTGAGACTGTTATCCTGCGTTCTTCCAACGGTTGCCGCATTACCTCAAGCACTGTACGCTTAAACTCAGGCAACTCATCCAGGAACAATACGCCATTGTGCGCCATTGATATTTCACCGGGTTGCGGATTACTGCCGCCGCCTACCAATGCAACATCACTAATGGTATGATGCGGTGACCGGAACGGCCTGATCGTTACCAAAGCATCTGTTGCTGCCAGTTTGCCCGCTACCGAATGTATCTTGGTCGTCTCCAACGATTCATTCAAACTCAAGGGAGGCAATATAGAGGGCAGGCGTTTGGCCAGCATTGTCTTTCCCGCTCCGGGCGGACCAATCAGAATGACATTATGTCCGCCTGCCGCGGCTATCTCCAAAGCTCGTTTTATGTTTTCTTGTCCCTTTACGTCGCTGAAATCGCTATCGTAATTGTTCAGACTATTAAAGAATTCCTCGCGGGTATTTACTACCTCAGGTGTTAATTCAACATCGCCATTGAAAAATCCGGCCACCTGGCTGATGCTTTCCACTCCGTAAACTTCCAGATCGTTTACAATAGCAGCTTCACGGGCGTTTTGTTTTGGAAGGATAAATCCTTTAAACCCTTCTTTTCTTGCCTGGATCGCAATTGGCAATGCGCCCTTTATCGGTTGCAAGCTACCATCCAGCGAAAGCTCGCCCATAATAATATACTTATCCAGGTTTTCAGGCTCCAATTGGCCCGAGGCTGCTAATACACCTGTAGCTATCGTAAGATCATAGGCTGAGCCCTCCTTCTTGATATCGGCTGGTGCCATATTAACCACCACCTGTTGGCGCGGCATACGAAAATTACTGTTTTTTAGGGCTGATTCTATGCGGAAATAGCTTTCCTTAACAGCCACATCCGGCAGACCGACAATAAAATATTTGGTGCCTGCCGCAATGTTAACCTCAACTGTTATGGTGATAGCCTGGATGCCAAACACCGCGCTCCCGAAAGTTTTTACTAACACAATGGATAAAGTTTATTCTACGCGAAAGATATAGAATTTTTGTGAGGCGTGGAAATCACTCTAATTAAGCGGACGTAGACAGGGGATTTACTTTAAAAAGTCTCCATCAATAATTAGCAGCTTAACACCATTTTTAGACACCGAACGGTGGCTACTTAACCCGTCAGAAACAACATAGGTCATACCGGCTGTTAAGATGAATTCCTCGCCGCTCTCCAACTCGCTTACAAATTCACCTTCCAAACAATGCACGATATGACCTTTTTGGCACCAATGGTCGGCCAGGTAACCGGCCGAGTAATTTACTATCCTGATGCGCAACCCGGGAAATTGTTGGGTTTGCCAGGTGGCTTCGCCTGTTTCTCCGGGATATATGGTTTTTACAATTTCGGACCAGTTGACGGTTTGAAAATCAATATTCGATAGGCTCATTTATACTGCTGTGAACAGCATAAAGCTACAAATAATGATCACGTTTACCAGTACAATAACCGATATCCTGTTCATATTATGACGGCTGACATGAGCCAGTTTAGCATTCAACCCGGTTAACCAGCGGTTATTTAAAAGCACCATATAGTTGAATAGCATAAAAAACGCCGCTCCAAACAAAATAACCAGATCAACACCCGGGCCGGCCGCTATCCACTGTGATCGTAATATTACCTGGCCTAAAAGCATGGCTGTTGTCAGCATGATGATCAACAAAAAACTCACGTTAAACAGTGATTTGAATTGAGGTAATTTACCCTGGCCGAAGTTCCTGAATATCCACCTGTAAGACGATACATAAATGGATTGATAAGTCCTGCTCATAGTTATAAATGATTAAAGGTTAACGGCTTACAAACACCCAAAGGGGGAAGGTATTTGCTGTGATTTATTGGTTTAATGTTATAACGCTTATATTTTGAGAAAAGTATATTATTTTGAAATATTTTACATTACAAAACTATATGCAAAAATATCGCGCCATCGCCAAATAAAATTAACCTACTGAATAGCCTGTTTTACCTCAAAAGTAGCCAGCAAGTTGACATTAGGGTCAATCGTAATAGAACCCGGCTTAACTTTTACCGGGATCGACAAATTAGTGGTTTTGCCTTTAACAGAAATCTTATTTAATTTCCCGGCAACGGATACCTCCAAAGGAAAATCAAAGGCAATGGTCTGCTTTTGTGTAACCGTTAGATCGACCGACTTTTTGGTTGTATTATAATGCCAGGTAATACTCAGATAAGGTGCTCCGGCAGTATAGATCCATTGTTTAAAAAATTGTTGCAGGTTTTGTCCGCTGGCGGCTTCCAGTTCCGCACGCAGATTTTCGGTATTGACGTTTTTACCATCATACTTTTTATAGTAAGCTCGGATGCCTTTCCAATAAGCATCATCACCAAGTTTACGGCGGAGCATATGTAATACCCAGCCACCCTTTTGATAACTGTTGGCATTCAGCAGCACCATATAATTGTCATGAACCGTTGTATCTACCACAGGCGTTTTTCTTTTCTTCTCAAAATCAAAAACGGTTTCCCGATCAGTTTTCAGGCGCTGCTTTAACGTATCTGCTCCGTATTTGTGCTCCAGGTAAACGTTAGTCATGTACGTCGCAAAACCTTCACTCAGCCATAAATGACTGAAGTTGGTTTCACTCGCTGCATCGCCGAACCATTGGTGTGCTATTTCGTGCGCCATCAATTCTTCAATACCCTTGTCACCTACCGATTCTTCAAAATAAAATATGCAGCCCGAGTTCTCCATGCCGCCGAAGATGGTTTTTGATTGCACATTGGCCAGTTTCTCAAAAGCATACGGACCAACTTTGCCAATATAATAAGCCAGTATTTCTTTAGCAACGGCATAACTGGTAAAACCTTTATCCTTATTTTCAGGGAACACATAAGTATAAACCGGGATATTGTTCACATCTCCGGTATGATCTATCGCGAAATCAGCCACACCGATCACCATTACTTTGGTAGGGCATTGTGCTTTTTCGCTCCAATGGGTCAGTTTCATATTGCCAGGCAGTGTCTTCTCGTCAATTTTTAATCCGTTTGATACTACCTTGTAATGGTCAGGAGCGGTTACTATAAAATCGACAGTTGCTTTATCAGCAGGCTCATCCACACAAGGCAGCCAGTTATGCGCACGATTAGGCCAGTTGTCGCCAAAAAAAGTACGGTGACCGAATTTATTGGTCGAGATAATCAAGCCATCAGCAGGAATACCACTATAAGAGATAGTATATTGATGTTCAGTTCCTGCTTTGCCATCTGCGGTAATAGTTACATCGTCAGCATTTTGCTGGAACGATATGAGCTTATTGTTTTCCATTACACTACTAACCAACATGCCTTTCCCGCCGGCTTTCTGCTTTACCAGGTTGAGGTGAAATGAGCCGGCATTTTTCAGATAGCGCAGCTTTATTTCTGCCTGCCCTTTAATCGTATCGTTTTTATCATTCAGCTGGATATTGAAGCTATAATGCTGCACATCGATAGTGGCTCCGGGAGATTGGGCATTGGCTAATAAGCAAAAAAAAGAAGCAAGAGAAAAGAAGCAAAATATATATTTCCGCATAGTTGATTATTGATAAGCTAAAGATAAAGTATTTAAACAAATAGAGCGGCTTGCGCCGCTCTAAGGTTATTTTAGCATATTTAATATTATACAAATTATTGATTTTCTATTGCAGGGTAAAGCTAAAGGGCATTTCGAATTCGACTTTCACGGGTTTACCGTTTAACATTCCCGGAAGCCAATCACCGGTCACCAACTTTATTACACGTAAGGCCTCTTCATCACACCCTCCGCCAATACGCTTTTTTATTTTATAATCTGAAACGTTGCCATTTGTATCTATCGTAAATGCTATTATCACTTTCCCCTGTATATTTTTTTCTTTAGCTACTGCAGGGTACCTCGTTTTATTAACAACAATTGATAATCGCTTTCCGTCGCCATCTAAATAAATAGGTGGTTGGTCAAGCTTCTTTTTGGCAGTATCTGTCCCGTTAATCACAGCATATTTGC